>Ga0315289_10000403_pt1 | contig 67593 bp, 63 predicted proteins | sample YL17G11_40_MG_FD_203452 | JGI IMG/M metagenome (GOLD analysis project Ga0315289, IMG submission 203452) | Sediment microbial communities from Yellowstone Lake, YNP, Wyoming, USA - YL17G11_40 | ecosystem: Environmental > Aquatic > Freshwater > Lake > Sediment | place: USA: Wyoming | collected... | reverse complement strand
ACCTCAATCCGATCGAGCGGGTATGGAAACTCATCCGCAAGCTGTGCACCCATAATACCTATTTTGAGACGCTCGAGCATCTGATCGAGGCGGTCACCCGGCGGCTTTCGTTCTGGGTCACCCCTAATGAGACGCTACGCAGGTTATGCTGTGTTAGTTAAGACGCTGTGTATAACTCACCACATGATGCAGTAGAGGAGGTTCAGATGAATGGGATCAAAGTCAGAGGCCTTATTTTATTGATTCTTGCCTTCTTATTGACTCTTGCTTTTCCCGCCCTGGCCCAGGAGAGGCTGAAGCTGGCGACCACCACCAGCACCGAGAACACCGGGCTTTTGAAGGTGCTCTTCCCTCCCTTCGAAGAAAAAAATCATTGCAAGGTGGATGTGATTGCGGTAGGCAGTGGACAATCCCTGAAACTGGGCGAGCAGGGGGATGTGGATGTAATCCTGGCTCATGCGCCAGAGCTGGAAGAGAAGTTCGTGAAAGACGGCTATGGGGTTAATCGCCGCTATGTGATGTACAATGACTTCCTCATCGTCGGTCCGGCCGAGGACCCCGCCCGGATCAAAGGCTTGAAAGAGGCCAAGGTGGCCTTCAAGAGGATCGCCGAGAGCCAATCTCCCTTCATCTCCCGGGGCGATAAGTCGGGGACCCAAGTCAAGGAGCTTGCCATCTGGAAGGCTGCCGGGGTTAAGGTGGAAGACGCCAAGGGGAGATGGTATCTGGAGGCGGGCAAAGGGATGGGAGAGGTGTTGAATATGGCCCACGAGAAAAAGGCCTATACCCTCGCCGACCGCGGGACCTATCTGGCCTACAAGGAGAAGACCAGCTCCATTATCCTGTGCGAGGGAGATCCAATTCTCTTCAATCCTTATCACATCATGGCGGTAAGTCCGGAGAAATTTCCCGATGCCAAATATGGACTGGCCATGAAGATGGTCGAGTGGGTCACCTCGCCGGAGGGACAGAAGATCATCCGGGAGTTCAAGGACAAGAAGGGCAATCCCCTCTTCATCCCCACCGCGGTACCGAAGTAGCCCAAGCTTAACTCTGAACTAAAGGTTAGGGGGGAAATAAGACGGACTTCATCTTAGAAGGGCTCATCACTGCCTTTCGGCTGATCAGCACCCTGAATCGAGAGGTGTTCGCGGTGGTCCTCTTCACCCTGAAGGTCTCCTTCTGGGGGACCCTCCTCTCCACCCTCTTCGGGGTGCCTATCGGCTTTATCATTGCGATCAAGGACTTCCCGGGCAAGGCCGCCCTGCGTATCCTCCTCAATACCCTGATGGCCCTTCCCACGGTGGTGGTCGGCCTTACCGTTTACGCCTTCATCTCGCGCCAGGGCCCCTTGGGGCAGTGGGGACTCCTCTTCACCCCCTGGGCCGTCGTGATCGGCCAGTGGGTGTTGGCCACCCCCTTGATCACCGCCTTGACCCTCTCCGCCATCCAATCTGTGGATCTCCGGGTTGGCCTCACTGCCCGCACCCTCGGGGCCAGCCCGAGCCAGGAGGCATGGGTCATCCTCAAGGAGGCGAGGTTTGCCATCGTGGCCGCCATCATTGCGGGATTCGGCCGGGTCATCGCGGAGGTGGGGGCGGCCATGATGCTGGGCGGAAACATCCGCGGCTACACCCGCACCATGACCACGGCCATCGCCCTGGAATCGAGCAAGGGGGAGTTCGGCTTCGGCCTGGCCCTGGGCTTCATCCTGATGGCCCTTGCCCTCTCCCTCAATTTTTTCTTCACCTCTCTCCAGGGGAGGAAATGAGTGGAACCGACTTCTGCCGGAAGAGGGTATCTGGAGGTCGATCGGCTCCAGCACCTCTATAACCATAAAGAGGTATTGAATATCCCCCGCCTCCGCTTTGAAAGGGGCAAGGCCTACGCCCTGGTTGGCCCCAATGGGGCGGGCAAGACCACCTTGATGCTCATTCTCAGCCTCCTGCTCAAGCCCACCTCCGGCCGGGTCTTCTTTCGCGGGATCGAGGTGACCGATGAGAACAGAAGGGAAATGCGGAATGGGATCAGCATGCTTTTGCAGAATCCCCTCCTCTTCCGCACCACTGTGGGAAAGAATGTAGAGTACGGCCTGAAGGTCCGATATCTGGGAGGAGGCGAGCGGAGAAAGAGGGCCAAAGAGTGCCTGGAGATGGTGGGATTGGGCGATCTGGCTGAACGGCCCGTCAATGAGCTCTCCGGGGGAGAGACTCAGAGGGTCGCTATCGCCCGGGCCCTGGCCATCCAGCCGGAGATCCTGCTACTGGACGAGATCACGGCCAATGTGGATGAGGCCAATACCAAGATGGTGGAGGAGATCGTGCGATCCATGAGCGAAGAATCTAAGGCCACCGTGATCTTCTCCACTCATGACCGGGATCAGGCCCATCGCCTGGCCGATGAGATCATCACCCTGATGGAGGGCAGGATCACCCCCTTTACCCCGGAGAATATCTTCAAGGGAAAGACCCTCAGGGAGGGAGAGGACACCTGGTTCGACACCGGGAGGATAAAGATCTTCTTGCCCACCAAGGAAGAGGTCAAGGCCATCTACATTGACCCCAAGGACATCATCATCTCTCTCACCCCGTTCAGCTCCAGCGCCCGAAACTGCCTGGAGGGTGTGATTGAAGCCATCGTCGCCGATGTGGACTGGGTGAGGCTTCAGATTGGCGCCCCAGAGCCATTTCAGGTGTTGATCACCAAGAGATCGCTCTTCGATATGGGCTTAAATATCGGGATGAAGGTTTACCTGACCTTCAAGAGCTCTGCGGTCAAGGTATTCTGAGGCCCCTTTAGAGAAAGCCCCTCCCTTCTATTCCTTAATCTTCCCCTCAAGTTTTCCTTGACAAGCCCAAGAGAAGGATTGTAATTAGCCGGTAGCAGCTTCCTCGCTTGGAACCCCGGGAGGGGAACTATGGCCGATTTTGAGATCTATCCCCTGGATTTGTGCTTTAACTATTGGCCGGAATCGATCGCCTCGTTTCTGGTAATCGGGCCGGGGGGGCCCGTGCTGGTCGAATCCGGTCCGGCATCAACCCTCCCCAGGCTTCAAAGCGAGCTGGCCCGCCACGACGTCTCGCCTGCTGATGTGCACGATGTCTTCGTGACCCACATCCACTTGGATCACGCTGGCGCGGCCGGATGGTGGGCGCAGCAGGGCGCAAGGATCCATGTCCACCACGTCGGTGCGCCACACCTGATCGATCCTTCCAAGCTGCTGACCAGTGCCCAGCGCATCTACGGCGCCATGATGGATCGGCTGTGGGGGGAGATCCTCCCGGCTGAGGCTGAGCGCGTTCATCCCCTGCAGGATGGCGATCTGATCCAAGCGGGCGGCCTAACCTTCGTGGCCCTGGACACGCCGGGCCATGCCCGGCACCACATGGTCTATCACCTCGGCGACTTCGCCTTCACCGGCGACGCGGCCGGGATCCGGCTGCCCGGGCGGGCGTACATCCAGGTGCCCGCTGTCCCGCCCGAGTTTGATCCAGAGGCATGGCAGGAAAGCATCGCGCGCATGCGCGCCGAGAGACTTTCCCGGCTTTACCTGACCCATTTTGGCCCGGTGGATGAGGTGGACGCACACCTGTCCACCTTAGCAAACCTGCTCTCCGAATTCGCGGAAAAGGTGCGGCAGGAGATGGCCCGGGGGGCGAGCCGCGAGGAGATCATCCGGCATCTAAAGGGATGGGGAGCGAGCCGCCAAACCGCAGAGGATGCTGTCCCTCAAGGGCAGATTAGCCAGACTGGCTTCGGCTCCGTGGACACCTATGTGGATGGGGCAATGCGCTACTGGAGCAAGCGCCTTTGATCCCAAATCGCTAATCATGGGGGATGTTTTGGGAGAAGTGGTGAATCATGGCCTTCATCCGGCCCTTTAGGGGGCTTCGCTACAATCCGCAGAAGATCTCGGATCTGGCCTCGGTCATGTCCCTGCCCTATGATGTCCTGTCATCTCAGGACCGGGAAGAGCTGTACCAGGCCAATCCCTACAATATCGTGCGTCTGATCTGGGGAAAGGAGCTTCCTGGGGATGACGCCAAAGAGAACACATACCTGCGGGCGGCCCGCCTCCTCCGGGAGTGGGAGGGGCAAGACATCCTGGTCCGGGAGGAGGCCGAGGCCTTCTATCTCTACGCCCAGGATTTTTCCCTGGCGGGCGGGGAGGAGAGATCCCGACGGGGGATCATCGCCCGGGTCAGGCTGGAGGATCTGAATTCCGATACGATCTTGAGGCATGAATCGACCTTCCCCGTTCCCAAGGCGGATCGTCTCAATCTGCTCAGGACCACTCAGGCCAATCTGGATCCTATCTTCACCCTCTATGAAGGAGGCCCTGGCCGCGGGCCAAGAGCTATCATGGATGAAGGGATGAGGAAACCTCCCCTCTTTGATTTCCGGGATCGAGAGGGAGTGAGGCACCGCCTCTGGGCCATGAAGGAGCCCAGCGACCATGCAGCGATCGTGAGGGAGATGGCGGAGCAGCCCCTCCTGTTCATCGCGGACGGTCACCATCGCTACGAAGCATCCCTCCTCTATCGGCAGGAGAGGATGGAGAGGGAGGGGGGATCGTCCAAAGAGGATTCTGGATGCCATTACACCATGATGGTGCTGGTGGCCATGGAGGACCCCGGGCTGGTCATCTTGCCCGTCCATCGCCTGATCGGCGGAATCGAGGGATGGGATCTGAAAGGATTCCTGAAAAAGGCAAAAGAGTTCTTCTTGGTGGAGGAGGCGAGGCTTCCGTCAAAAGAAGAAGAGAGGCAGCGATTCATCAGTGAGCGGCTGGAGAAGGTGAAGGGCCGTACCCACGGCTTTGGGCTCTATGCGGGCGGGGACTCTATTTTCTTTCTCTCCTTGGACGAGGCAAAAGGGAATCTACTCCCAGAGGAGAGGATTCCCGAGGAAATTCGGAGATTGGATGTTACGATCCTGGATCGGCTGATCTTGGAGGGCCTGTTAGGGCTTCTGTCCCCAGAGCAAAAAGAGAAGGTGGGCTTTACCCCCGACCTCCAGGAGGCCCTGCACCAGGTCCGAGAGGGAGCCTACGATCTGGCCTTCCTCCTCAAGCCTACTTCCCTCTCTGAGGTGATGTCGGTCTCTCTGGCCGGAGGTCGGATGCCCCAGAAATCCACCTACTTTCACCCCAAACTTCTCTCCGGGCTGGTGATCAACCGGTTCGATCCCTGAGAGGAGGAAGGAGGGATTCATGGATCGGCGAGAATTCCTGAAAAAGGCCGCCCTAGCCACCCTGGCAATGAGGAGCAGCCCCGAACTCTGGACGAAGTTGGCAGAGGCCAAGGAAGGGGCAGAGGAAGGCCACGCCCGGAGCCGGGTGGTAGTGGCCCTTCATCCCCAGGTCACAGATCAGGGGGGGATGATCGATAGAAAGGTCCTGGACGATCTCCTGCGGGAGGCGGTCCAGGCCTTTGCCGGAAAGGGCGATGAGCGCGATGCCTGGGCCTCTCTGTTCGATCCCTTTCGTAGCTCGGACATCTTTGGCATCCGGATCAACTGCATCGCCGCCAAATGTCCCTCCCGCCCCGAGCTGGTAGAGGCCATTGCGAAGGCCCTCAACCGAATGGGCATCGCCCCGGAGCAGATCATCGTCTGGGATCGCACTGGTTGGGAGATGGAAAAGGCCGGATATACCTTGAACAAAGGGAACAAAGGCGTGCAGTTTTACGGGCTGGATGCCGAAGGGGTGGGTTTCGACGAGAAGGCGACGGTGCAAATCCCCAGCGTCGACCTGACCCTTCCCATAGGAAGGCTCCTTTCTTCCATCTGCGACCACATCATTGCCGTTCCGGTCATCAAGGATCATTCTGCCTCCGGGTTCACCTTCAGCCTGAAGAGCGCTTATGCCTACCTTCCCCTCTCCAAGGCGATTCCGAGGAACGACCAATGGGTAAGGGCGATGCATGCCCACCATTGCGATCCTCAGATCGCGGAGTTGAACACCTGTCCTCTCATCCGGAAGAAGAGCCGGGTGGTGATCGGTGATGGCTTGTTAGGGCTTTATGACAGGGGACCCATTGCTCCTGCCAATTGGAGGCCGAATCGCCTGATCATCGGAAAGGATATGGTGGCCACCGATACGGTGGCGCTGGGAATCCTGGAGGCAAAGCGGGCTGAGCTCGGGCTGCCTTCCCTCAAGGAGAAGGCCAGCTACCTCCACACCGCGGCCCGGCTCGGGATCGGAGAGGAAGACCTCTCCCGGATCGAGAGGGTGGAGTTGAATCTGGGGTAGATCAGAGCGAATATTGTGTGAAAGGGAAATAGAATGGAGAAAAGAGACTTCTTGAGACTTCTGCTGGGCACGGGTGGGGGGCTGTTGCTTTCACCCCTGGGATCCCTTTGGCCCGCAGGGGAGATCGGGGCGGAGCTGGCCCTCCCTGAGCTGGCTGTGGCCACCGGCCCGATCCCCTCCCGGACGACGAATGCCGCCATCAAGGCCCTGGGAGGGATGAAGCGCTTCGTCCGAGCCGGCGATGTGGTGGTGGTCAAGCCGAACATCGGCTGGGATCGCAGCCCGGAGCAGGCCGCAGACACCAATCCCGAGGTGGTGGCGAGCATCGTCACCTTGTGCCTGGAGGCTGGGGCCAAGCGGGTAAAGGTTTTTGACAACCCGGTGAACGATGCGCGGCGCTGCTATACCCGCTCCGGAATCGCGGAGGCCGCCCGGCAGGCCGGGGCCGAGGTCTCTTATGTGGATGAGGCCAGGTTCAAGGAGGTGAAGATCTCCGGTGAGGCCTTGAAGAGCTGGCCTATCTATGTTGAGGCGATCGAGGCCGATAAGCTCATCAACCTCCCCATCGCCAAGCACCATGGTCTCTCCCGGCTCACCATGGGCCTGAAGAACTGGATGGGGGCCATCGGGGGCCGGCGCTCCTTCCTCCACCAGCAGATTGATGCCGCTCTGGCGGACCTGGCCATGGTCTTCAAGCCCCATCTGGTGGTCCTGGATGCCACCCGAATCCTGGTGGGAAACGGACCGCAGGGAGGGAGCCTGGCCGATGTGCGGGCCACCAATACCATTGTGGCAGGCCTGGATCAGGTGGCCGTAGACTCCTATGGGGCGACGCTCTTTGGCCTGAAGGGCCGCGATCTGGGCTATCTGCAGAAGGCCCATGAGCGCGGCCTGGGACAGCTGGATTATAAGCGCCTCCGTATGAAAACCCTCAAGGCCTGAGGAGGATGGATGGCGAAGCCGTGGTGGTCGCTTGGACTTCTCATTTTATGCCTGATGGGGATCTTCTCACCTGCCCTGGCCGCCCAGGCCACCGAGATCGAGCCGTCAGTTGCGGAGTCGCTCCTCTCCGCAATTCCCAAGGATGGAGAGTTAACGGGTTGGATTCGCGACGGAGCGCCTACCCTTTGCTTCGATGAATCGAGCCTCTCCGAAAACATAAACGGAGCGGCGCCTTACTATCTGGAGCGGGGGGCGATTGCGGTCCTATTCCAGTACTTTATCGGCCCGACGGCGGGGCAGGATGTGAGGATCGAGATCTACCGGATGAGGGATGAGTCCTCCGCTCGCGGCCTTTACGCCGAGATCACGAAGGACAGGCCTGCCTCGAAGAAAGAGGAGATCAAAGAGATCGGCCAGGGTCGGCATCTCGATCAGGCCCTCTTGGGCGTTTACCTCTTGGAATTCTATGAGGGTCCCTTCTTCATGCGAATCGAAGGAAGAGGAGAGGGCTCTCAGGCCAAGAGGACAGTGATCGAATTCGCCCTCCATCTCTGCCCTTCCCTTAAGGCCCAAGGGCATACCGCTCAATGAGAAACCTCCGGCGCCTCTCTCAGACCCTATTCCTCTTGCTTTTCTTGTTCCTCGTCTTTGCCACCCGTTACGGGGGGACCGACCAGATCCGCTATCCGGTGAAGGTCTTTCTCGACTTCGATCCCCTAATCCTCCTCTCCACCCTCCTGGCCGCCCACGCCCTGCCCCGGGACCTGCTCTGGTCCCTCACCATCGTGCTGGTGACGGCCCTCTTGGGAAGGGTATTCTGTGGGTGGATCTGCCCTTTGGGCACCCTGCATCAGCTGATGGGCAAGCTCCGCCAGCAGTCCTCATGGGTCGAGCAGGAGAAGCGACTCTCCCGCTGGCAGCCCCTGAAATACTACCTCCTCATCGCGCTTTTGGCCTCTTCCCTCCTCACTCTGCAGCCGGTCGGGTTTTTTGACCCCCTCTCCCTGTTGATCCGATCCTTCGCCGTCTTCATCGATCCCCTCCTCAATCTGATAGGACACGGGTTGCTGGGGGCCCTCTCGCGGACCGGCCTCCCCTTCCTGGAGAGGGCTGCGGACTCCCTGCGCGCCTTGGGCCTGGAGTCCTTTCTTTCCTTTGAGCCGCCCCACTTCCAACAGGCAGCCATCATCGGCACGGTCTTTTTGGCGATTCTAGCCCTGAACCTGCTGGGGAATCGCCTCTGGTGCGTGGCCCTCTGTCCATTGGGCGCCCTTTTGGGCCTTCTCTCCCGATTCAGCCTCCCTCGCCTGAAGATTGCCGACCACTGCAATGGCTGCCAGGCCTGCAACCTTCATTGCCAGACCGCCGCCAGCCCCTATCCGGCGGGCTACTGGAAGGAGCCAGAGTGCATCTACTGCTGGAATTGCCAGGACCTCTGCCCGGAGGGGGCGGCCCAATTTCAGGTCCTGGGGATGGCCCGGCCAAAACCCGGTTTGAATTTAGAGAGAAGGATCTTTCTCGGCTCTGCCATCGGGGGCCTCCTCACCGTGCCCCTGCTCCGGGCCGGCCCCTCGGCCATCCTCCCCTCTCCGCAACTGATCCGGCCCCCCGGGGCCCTGCCCGAGAGGGGCTTTCTCCAGCGCTGCGTCCGCTGTGGGGAGTGCATGAAGGTCTGCCCCACGCACGGACTTCAGCCCACCCTGCTGGAGGCAGGATGCGAAGGCTTATGGAGTCCTTTTCTCGTTCCTCGCCTGGGATACTGCGAATACTCCTGCACCCTCTGCGGCCAGGTCTGTCCCACCGGGGCGATTCAGAGGCTCTCCCCGGAGGAGAAGCAAAAGGTTCGCATTGGCCTGGCCTTCCTGGACCGCAATCGGTGCCTACCCTACAGCCAGGGCATCCCCTGTATCGTCTGCGAGGAACACTGCCCCACCCCGAAGAAGGCGATCTGGCTGGAGGAGGGATCGGTCAGAGATCGAGGGGGAGCTGCTAAGAAGCTCAAGCTGCCGAGGGTGGATCTCGATCTCTGCATCGGCTGCGGGATCTGCGAGAGGCGCTGCCCACTCCAAGATATCCCTGCGATTCGCGTCTCTTGCATCGGAGAGTCGCGCTCCCCGCAGAATCAACTGCTATTGTCAAAGGAGCCCTGATCCTCGAAGATTAGAATTGACCCCTGGGAGAGGACTGTGGTAAGAGACTTGGCTATCGGGATCCAGATAAAAGGAGGAAAGACAAATGGCAACGAAGGCAGCAACCAAGACCAAGAAGGCAGTTGTGAAGAAGGCTACCCCAGCAAAGAAGGCGGCGCCGGCCAAGAAGGCACCTTCCAAGAAGAAGGCTGGGGTGGGTGGCGTCTATGAATGCAAGGTGTGCGGCCTGGCCGTGTCGGTGATCGGCCCCTGTGACTGCGTCGAGGTGTGCGACCTGATCTGCTGCGAAGAGGCCATGAAGCCCAAGAGGACGAAGGTCGCTTAGTCCTGCGAAGTAGGAGTGGGGCCCGCGGGTTCCGTTTCCTGGCTGATCTCGGCCACTATCAGCCGGGGGCTCAGGATGTCTCTGAGCAGCTGCGGGTCGATGAGGATCTGGTGTCCCCATCTCCCGGCGCTGATGGAGATCTCCTTCTCCGCCAAGATGATGGAATCCATCACCACCGGAAGGTCGTGCCGCGTGCCCAGGGGGCTCACCCCTCCGATGAAATAGCCGGTCACCCTGGGGACCTCCTCTCGGGCTGCCAGATCGATGCGTTTCTCTTTCAGGAGGGGGGCCAGGAGCCTCAGGTCCACCTGCCGATCGCCCGGGCAGAGGGCGAGGAGGAAATCGTCGGCCGGGGTCTTGAGCAGGAGCGTCTTGACCACCTGCCGCAGCGGGATCTTAAGGCAGCGGGAGACCTCCTCTGCATTCTTCTCCTTCGAGGGAAAGGTGGCCAGGCGAAAGGGGATTCCCCTCTCGGTGAGGATCTTCAGGGCCGGGGTGGAGGAGCTAACTTTTCCCGATTCCCTCATCTTGCCCGACATGGTCTTTTACTTTGCGATAGGCAATCCCTTGGAAAGAGGCCACCAGAGCCCCTTCCCTGGTGAAGATCTCAATGCGATAGGTTCCGGTGCGACGGCTCCGATGCAGCTCGCGGGCCTCTGCGGTCAGGACAGACCCTGTAGGGGGAACGGAGAAGTAGGTCATGTCGACATGCAGGGCCACCGCGGGGACCCCATGGCTATTGCAGGCGGCGGCAAAGGCGTGATCGGCCAGGGTAAAGATCGCACCTCCGTGTATCGCCCCCATGAAGTTGGCCATCTCGGGCCGCAGCGCCATCTCCAGCCTGGCCGATCCCTCTCCCAATTCTAAGATGTAAATCCCCAGGGAGCGCGCAAAGGGGTCTCTTTCCAGTCTCTCGCGCAGGTCGTCCAGACTTGAGCCTTGCGACCCTCTTCCCACCCCTTCCCTTTCTCTCATCACTCAGTCTCCGGAGCCTCCTCGATCCTGCGCCCTCCCTCCCGGCGCTGGAAGAAATATCGCTTGAAGGCCACCACCACCTCTCCATCAAAATGGCTTCCTATCCCCTGATCCAGGATGGCGAAGGCCTCCTCGGGGGAGGAAGGGTTGCGATAGGGACGATGGGAGGTCAGGGCATCGAAGACATCGGCCACCGCCATGATCTTGCCCCCTAAGGGAATCTCGCTACCGTGCAGGTGGAAGGGGTAGCCGGTTCCATCGATCCGCTCATGATGAAAGGAAGCAATCGAAGGGATCTCCTTCAAATCCTGGGAGAAATAAAGGTTCTCCAGGATCTCCTTGGTCTTCACCACATGTTCCTGGATCGCGCGATATTCCTCCGCGGTGAGGATTCCCGGTTTTCTCAAGATCGAATCGTGGACCCCGATCTTGCCGTAGTCATGAAGCAGCGACGCCAGGCGAAGAGTCTCCAGCCCCTTCCTGGAGAAATTCATCTCCTCCGCCGTCCCCAAAGTGTACTCCATGACCCTTTGGGAATGGCCCGCGGTGTAGGGATCGCGGGCATCGATGGAGGAGGCCAATACCTCAATGATGCTGTTGAACTGCTTCTTCTGCTCCTCGTAGAGTTGGGCGTTCTCAATGGCAATGGCCGTCTGTGAAGCCAAGGACTGGAGCAGCCTTTCATCTTCCTGGCTGAAGGCCCCTTCTTCCTTGTTCAGACACTGAAAGACCCCAAGGATCTCCCCCAACTTGTTCTTCATGGCCATGGTGAGGATGCTGTGGGTGCGGTAGCCCGTCTTCTTGTCCACCTCGGGGTTGAAGCGAGGGTCTTGGTAGGCATCCGGGATATTGATCGTCTCCCCGGTGCTGGCCACATGCCCTGCGATCCCCAGGTGCATGGGGAAGCGGATCTCCTGATCCTGCATCCCCTGGGCCACCTTCGACCACAATTCCTCCCGTTCCCTGTCCACCAGGAATACCGTGGACCGATCGGCCCTGAGCAGGTGGGAGGTCTTCTCCATGATGAGGTGCAAGAGCGAAGCAAGCTCGATCTCCCCGCTGATCGCCTTCCCTACCTCCAAGAGGTCCGTGGTTCGTTCCAGGTTCGATCGAACCTCCTCCAATAGGAAGGCGCCCTCCAGGGCAACGGCCACCTGATCTGCCAGACAGGAGAGCAGCTTTTCATCCTCCGGGGTGAAGACACCCTCCCTTTTGTTCAGGACCTGGATCACCCCGATGATCTGCATCCGGTGATTTCTCACCGGCAGACAGAGGATGCTGTGGGTGCGGTAGCCCGTCTTTTTGTCTACCTCGGGGTTGAAGCGAGGGTCTTGGTAGGCATCCGGGATATTGATCGTCTCCCCGGTGCTGGCCACATGCCCTGCGATCCCCAGGTGCATGGGGAAGCGGATCTCTCGACTCTCCATTCCCTCCGCCATGCGGGACCAGAGCTCTCCCCGCTCCCTATCCAGTAAGAACAGACTGCTTCGATCCGCCCCCATCAGCCGGGTCGTCTCCGCAATGACCACCTGGAGCAGTCGGTCCAGGTCGGTCTCCGCATTGATGGCCCTGCCTATCTCTAAGAGGCGGTAGGTCCTGTCGAGCCGGGCTTCCAACTCAGCCCTGGTCAGTCGCTCCCCAGCCTTTCCCATGATGGCCCTCCTCCATGACATGGTCTTCTTCCCCCTTATACCATCCTCTCCGGAACAACGCAATAAGATTGGGCCTGTGGACCAACGAGCAAGGCCAACGAGCGAGGTTGACAGACCCCTCCCGTTAGGGTAACTTTTAGGAGGCGTCATCTCACCATCTTGTTCATTAGAAAGGGCAAAGGGAAATGAAAGGCTTGATGAAGACCCATTTGGGGGCAGGAAATGTGGAGATTCAGGAGCTGCCTGAGCCGCAGCCCGGCTCGGGAGAGGTATTGATCCAGGTGAAGGCAGCCGGCATCTGCGGGACGGACATCCACATCTGGAAGGATGAATACAGGTCAAAACCTCCCATGGTGATGGGCCATGAGGGGAGCGGAGTGATCGCGGCGTTGGGCGATGGGGTGAAAGGCCTCGCCCTCGGGGACCGGGTTACCTCGGAGACCTTCGCCCAGTTCTGCGGCCGCTGTTTCTTCTGTAAGCAGGGAAAGCCCAATCTCTGCGCCGAGAGGAGATCCATCGGCACCCACTTGAATGGCTTCTTTGCCCAATATCTGACCATTCGGGCCTCCGCGGTCCATCGTCTGCCGGGCAATGTCAGCTTCGAGGCCGGTGCCCTCTCCGAGCCCCTCGCCTGTTGCGTCCACGGCATCTTAGAGAGGACCCCGGTCGGTGCCGGGGATTGGGTTCTCATCTCCGGTCCGGGGACCATCGGCCTGCTCAGCCTGCAGTTGGTCAAGGCAGATGGCGGCAAGGCTATTGTGCTGGGGATGGACAAGGACGAGGGTCGGCTGGCCCTCGCCCGGGAGTTGGGGGCCGATGAGGTCATCAATGTGCAGAGACAGGATGCCAGCGCCCTGGTTGAGGAGCGCACCGAGGGCCTGGGGGCGGATATGGCCATCGAGTGTGCCGGGGCCGCGGCTTCGTTCAACCAGTGTCTGCGGCTGCTCCGAAAGGGGGGGCGAATCAGCCAGGCCGGCCTTTTCGGGAGGGCGGTGGAGGTGGACTTGGAGCTGGTGGCCATGAAGGAACTGGAGGTCTTCGGCTTTTTCAGCCATGTGCCCTCGGCCTGGGATCGCGGACTGAAGCTCATGGCGGAAGGGAAGGTGCTCACCGAACCCTTGGTCTCGCACCGGCTTCCCCTCAGCGAATGGAGGAGGGGATTCTCCCTGATGGAAAAGGGGGAAGGGTTGAAGATTCTGCTGCTCCCGGCGGAGGCGTGAAGCTAATCTGCCGGCGCCATGTCGATCCGGGTGGACAGAGGAGCCTCCAGGTGAGGGGAGAAATTCGAAGTGGCGACTACCTCGCCTTCGGGGGTCACGATCAGGGCGGCCAACTCGGGCCGATCTTCGATCAGGCGCAGCCCCTTTTCCGGCTCCAGGAGGAACAGGGCCACCGAGGGTAGATAGTCGGTGGCGAGCCGTTCGGTGAGGAGCGTGACCTGGGAGCAGCCTGAGGCAGGATATCCGGACCGGCAATCCAGGATGTGGTGATACCGCTGCCCCTCGATCTCGAAATAGCGCTCATAATCCCCTGAGGTCAGGACAAAGCAATCTCTGAGGCTCAACACGCCAATGAACTCTCCGGCCTTCCGGGGATGTTGGATCCCGATCCGCCAGCCCTTGCCCTCCTTGCCTTCGCCCACGGCCAGGACATCCCCCCCCAGGTTGATCAGGAAGTTATCCAGGCCCACGCCCCACAGCACCCCCCCTGCCTTGCTCAAGGCATAGCCCTTGGCAATCCCTCCCAGATTCACCTTCATGCCGGGCAGAATCAGCCTCACCTCCCGGTTTTCCTCACACAAGAGGACCTTGCGATAGTCCAACAGGGCCTTCGCCTGAGTCAATTCCTCGGCAGAGGGCAGCCTCTTCTCCTTGGCGCATCGGCCCCAGAGCTGCCAGAGAGGGGCGAAGGTGACATCAAAGGCCCCTTCCGTCAGATCCGAGAGGGCCTGGGCGTGCTGCAGCAGGCTGAAGACCTCCTCGCTCACCTGTACCGCTTCGCCCGCGGCGGCCCGATTGATGCGGGACACCTCGCTGCCTGGCCGGTAGAAGCTCATCAGGTCCTCGATGCGGCGAATCTCGGCAAAGGCCTCCTCCATCCCGGCCCTGCCCCTGGATTCCTCCGGGTTGATGATGGTGATCTCTACCACCGTGCCCAGGAGGGAACGCCCCTCTTTCAAGAGGGCATCGCAGGGAAGGAAGGAGGCAAGAAGGAAAATCAGCCAGAGGGAAAGGATGAGGAGGAATCGTCTTGGCCTCATGGGGCTAATTCTTCCCCCACTCTTTCTTGAAGATCCGCAGGGCTTCCTCTACCGCCTGAATCACCGCCCGGCAGGTGACGGTGGCCGAGGCCACACCATCCAGGTTACCCTCGGGCGTATCCCTCTTGAGGATGAAGGGACTGCTTTTGCCGCGAAACTGGGCGCGAAACTCCTGATCCACCTGCTTGGTCCAGAGGCCCAGGGTCTCCTGGTGGGCGAGGAGGATGACCTCTACCACTTTGCCCTGGGGATCGATCCCCACCATGACCTGCATGGGGCCTCCGTATCCCTTGCTCTCGGTGTGGAAGATCCCGCCGACCGGCTCCCTGCCCTTGTAGCCGATTTCGTATTTTATCCCCCCCTGATCCACGGTCTCGAATCGCTCCGCGGCGGGCAGGGCTTGCTTGAGCAGCGCGACCCTCTCCTTCTCCTTATCTTCCTGAATGCCGGCGGCGGCCTGACAGGCTAAGGAGATCCCACCTGCGCACAGGGCACATATCACGAGAAGCCTTAATTTAAAATGGGGAAATTCCTTCACGATGACCTCCTTCGGGCTCGGTGACTCATGGCCCGGACGATCCGTATCCCTGCAGCAGGGAAGTGATTCCGGATCAGCGCCTCGATCTTAAAACAAAAGCGGGGCTCCGGCAAGGAAAAACCCAGGTCCTCCGGGGAACCAGAGTCCTCCTTTTTGGCTGGGCCTCGTTATATTTCCCTTGACCTGCCATGGCTATACGCAATAATTATTAGGGCTGAGCCGGGACCAGGAGGAGCACGACCCACGATGAGGCAGGGAATACCCCAAAGGAAGCACACCAGATGGCTGAGCTGATTTGGCAGGGCAAGCATAAGAGACCAGAACCGCCGCACCCCGGGAGGCGCCCCCCCCTGCCCTTTCGCACCCTCGAGGTCTACGATGAAGCGAAGGTGGCCGCGAATGGACTGCCCCTGATGCATCCAACGAGCGATTCGCATCGGACCTGGCGCAACCGGCTCATCTGGGGGGACAACCAGTACATCATGGCCAGCCTCCTCCCTGAGCTCGCCGGCCAGATTGACTTGATCTACATCGACCCCCCCTTCGCCACCGGGGGCAATTTCTCCGTCAACATCCCTCTGGAGGGGGCGAGGCATGGCAGGAAGCGGTCAGCCATTGCCGAGAGGGCCTATCAGGATACCTGGGAAAACGGATTGGACTCTTACCTGGAGATGATGCACGAGCGGCTCTCCCTGATGCGCGGTCTCCTAACCGCTGACGGCTCCATCTATGTCCACCTGGACTGGCATGCAGGGCATTATGTGAAGATTATGATGGATGAGATCTTCGGGCGAGAGAATTTTCGCAACGAGATTGCCTGGTGCTATCGCACCATGCAGACCACAAAGAGCGGATGGGCCAGGAAGCACGATCTCATCCTCTTTTATGCCAAAGGGAAGAAGTATCTCTTCAATCTGCAGGAGGTATTGGAGCCTTACCCAGAAGGCTACCAAAGGCGGTTCAAATATCTCGACGAATCCGGCCGGAGGTTCATGGTCCGGGGAAAGGGAGGGCCCTTCGGCTTCGGGCAGGGCGACATTCGGAGGGAGGACGAGGCGAAATATCCTGAGTTCACCTATCGGCAATACATGCAGGGCGGGAGCATCCCCAAGGACTGGTGGGAGATCGAGATGTTGAACAGCAATTCCCACGAGCGGGTCGGCTTCGACACCCAAAAGCCTGAGGCCCTCTTAGAGCGCATCATCAAGGCCTCCTCCCGACCGGGCGACCTGGTGGCTGACTTCTTCTGCGGCTCCGGGACGGCCCTGGGCGTCGCGGAAAGGCTCGGCCGCCGCTGGATCGGGGCTGACCTCTCCAAGTGGGCCATCCAGATCACCCGCAAGCGTCTGCTGGGCCTGCCTGGGGTGCGACCCTTTGAAATCCTGGACCTGGGCAGATACCAGGCGGCCAAACTGAAAGAGAGGGGAATCCGGGACCACAAGGATTTCATCTTGAGGCTCTACCGCGCCGAGTCGCTTTCTGACCATGTCCTGCTGCACGGCAAGAAGTCAGGCAGGTTGGTGCACATCGGAGATCCTGACGTCACAGTCACCGTACGCCAAATCAAGAGGGTGGTCAAGGAGTGCGCCTCGGCCGGGAGGAAGTCATTGGACATCTTGGGCTGGGATTTTGAGCCGGGAATGGATGATTTAGCTCATAGAATTGGCAGGGAGCACTCGATTAATCTTCGCCTGGTGCAGGTCCCGAGGGAGGCCTTGGAGGCAAGGGACCCGGCCAAGGCAGGGCTCAGATTCTTCCACCTGGGCCGCCTGGAGATCGAGCACCGGCTCCGGGGAAGGACCTTAACCCTTGCCCTGAAGGACTTCGGCCTCGGAGGCCCTGAGCATCTGCCTAAAGAGGTGCGGGATAGGGCGAAGCGTTTTGCAGACTATATCGATTACTGGGCGGTCGATTTTGACTACCAGGGCGAGGTCTTTCAATCGAGCTGGCAATCCTTCCGCACCCGGAGCCATCGCCGCCTGGAGACCAAGTGTGTTCACCAGTATCAGGGCGAGGGGAATCATCGCATCCTGGTGAAGGTGGTCGATATCTTTGGCAACGAGTGGAGCAAATCATTGAATATCTGAGGCTCGGCCAGCTTGCTGGCAGGGCTTCGAGGGAAAGGAGAGGACAGATGATGGAAACCAAAGGAAGGGCTGAAAAACCTGAGGACCTGGTGGCCCAGGCCTTAAGGCTGACAGACTTGGTGGATTATCAGGCGGGATCGGTGGTGAGCCGGGAGATCCTCAAAAAGGAGACGGGAAATGTAACCCTCTTCGCCTTTGACGCCGGGCAGGGACTGAGCGAGCACACCGCCCCCTTCGATGCCCTGGTCTATCTTTTGGAGGGCCAGGCGGAGATCACCATCTCCGGGCAACCACACCGGCTGCAGCCCGGCGAGATGATCATCATGCCCGCCCATCAGCCCCACGCCCTGAAGGCGCTGGGCAGATTCAAGATGATGCTGGTGATGATCAGATCATAGCCCTTGCTATCAAAGAAAAGATGATGGATAAAGCCTTCATCTTCATGGCGGGGGCTGTCTGAGAGGGCCTATGGCGAACCGATTTTGCTTTGGGAAAAAGGGGGTAGCTATGAACAGGGGAAGGCAGGCTTATCGTCTGGCGGTTTTCCTAAGCTGGATCTTCGCGAGCACAATCCTTCTGCAAGGGTGCGCCTCTCTCCTCCTAAACAAGGGGTTCCCTCACTACGCAGGCCAGATCCAGAGTCTACCGCTCCGTAGCTCGGTGGAGGTGATTCGGGATAAGTGGGGGGTCCCCCATATCTATGCAAAAGACGAACACGATCTCATGATGGCCCAGGGATTCGTGCATGCCCAGGACCGCCTCTGGCAGATGGAAGTCACCCGCCGCCTGGCGCAGGGACGCCTTTCCGAAATAGCAGGAAAGGACGCCTTGATGGTTGACTACTTCGTCCGCCTCCTGGGCCTTCCTGACCTAAGGAGCCGGGCCGCCCAGGCTCTTTCCTCTGAAGAGCTCGATTTGATGCAGGCCTATTTGACCGGGATCAATACTTACCTCAAGCTCCAGGGAGAGGACCTGCCCCTGGAATTCCGCTCCGCCGGCCTTAAACCTGAACCGTGGGCCATCGAGGACCTCTTCAGTTCTCTCGCCTTGAACGCCTGGTTTCTGCAGACCAACTACAAACAAGAGGTCCTGGCCATCAAAGCAGCTTCCAAGATGGGGCGCCAGGGGTGGGAAGATCTCTTTCCTTCCCATCCCGGAGCCCTCCTTCCCAAGGATGAATACTTCGACTCGATTGGTCACCTGAAGATCGGGCCACTGCACCCTTCCGCCTTGGTTTTCCATCGAAACCTGCCTGTTTCGCCTTCCCCTGCCGCAAGCAACAACTGGGCGGTCGCGAAAAGCCAAGATGGCAAGCCCCTTCTGGCGAACGATCCCCACCTTGCCCTGACGGTCCCGGGGATCTGGTATTTCTGCCATCTTTACGCCCCGGAGTTCCATGTGGCCGGGGCTTCCATGGCGGGGACGCCGGGTATCGTCATTGGCCACAACGATTCCGTCGCCTGGGGCCTCACCAATGTGATGACGGACTGTGTAGATCTCTTCGTGCTGCGGGTGGATCCCGATCATCCCACCCGCTATCGCGTGGGCGATCGGGCCCTGGAGATGCAGAGGGAGAAGGTGATCTTCAGGCTCCCCAAGGGGAAAACAAAAGAGATGACCATCTTTCGAACTATCTACGGGCCGGTCATCACCCAGATTCAAGAAGGGATGGAGGCGGCCGTGGCCTTGAAGTGGTATGGGACGCTGGCCAGGGAGGATCTGGAGGATCATACCGAGGGGGCGTTTCTTTCCTTATGCCGGGCCCGGAGCGTGGAGGAGGCCCTGAAGGCAGGAAAGGGCATTGCCTTCACGGGTCAGAATTTAGTGGTGGCAGATAGAGAAGGTCATATAGGTTGGCATGTTACCGGAGCGGTTCCCATCCGGCAGGGATACTCGGGATGGCTGCCCGCAGATGGATCCTCCGGTATCATGGACTGGACGGGGTTCCTATCCTATTCCGATCTTCCCACCCGCGTCGATCCGCCTGAGGGGTGGATAGCCACTGCCAACCAGCGCGTGGTCTCAGACCAGGATGCCTACCCCATCTCCTTCGCCTGGACTGGCCCTTATCGCCACCAGCGCATCGCACAGCTCCTCCAGGAGCTAAGTGCCCCCTCGAGCGAGGATTTCCGGCGAATTCAGATGGATGTTCATTCCCTCCAGGCGGAAAGGATCCTTCCCCCTATCCTCTCCTTTTCGTTTCAAGCTGAAAAGGCGAAGGCGGCTGTCGAGATCCTCCGGGGATGGGACCGTAAGGTGGAGCCGGAGAGCCGGGGTGCCGCCCTCTATGAGGTTTTCCTCACCCAGTGGGTGAAAACCCTCTTAGAGGACGAACTGGAGGAGGACCTCCCTCTCTATTTCAACCTTACCGAATTCTATTCGATCCAGGATGTGATCCTGGACCGGCCCGATTCCCCTCTCTGGGATCGGATCGATACGCCCGAGAAGGAGGGGCCGAGAGAGATCCTGGAGATCTCACTGGCCCGGGCCATGGAATGGCTGGGGAAAAGGCTTGGCCCCGATGCCGGGAAATGGACCTGGGGGCGTCTCCACACGGTATACTTCCAACACCCCGGGGCCAAGGGGGGCGTGGCCGCTTGCCTTTTGAATCGCGGGCCATTCCCTGCCCCGGGTGACTGCCAGACGATCAATGTGGCCGGCTTCGTCCCGGCCGAGGGAGGATATGAGGTATTGTGGATCCCATCCCTGAGGATGATCGTGCCTCTGGGGGATCTGGATAAGACCCGGTTCATCGGAACCATGGGCCAATCCGGCCAGCCCGGACACCCACATTACGATGATATGATAGAGCCCTGGATAATGGGGGAGATGGCGATCCTCCCCTTCAGCCGAGCGGAGGTGGAGAAGGCAGAGGTCAGCCGATTGCTGCTCAAGCCTTAATCAGGAGACCAGGGTTAGATTTGAGGCGGACTTTCGGTCTGACCTCCGAATAAAGACCTCGTTACCCTATCTTGCGCTTTCTGATTCTGGATTGAGCATAGGTGGGACAAGAGACCATCAAATCACCGGAAACAGGACGAAAGGCCCACGGCAGGGTCACCTAATAGCCTCGAGGACCAAGGGAAAACTCGAAGCCATCACGAAAAAAAGGGGAGGAGGGACCCAAACTGACATATGAAGATGTGACCCCAGTCCCACCCTAAATCGATTTTCTGTTGTTCCTCCCCATCTATCTTGGCGACGATTCGTATAGGGGGATAAAAACTGCGAGAGTAAATACCCGTGAGCCGCATGCAGTTGTACACCATCAAATCCGGCCTGTTTTGCTCGCTCAATTGCTTTCACAAAGTTGTTAATGATCTCGTCTATCTCCTGTTCGGTCAACTCTTTAGGCAGATCTTCATTGTAGAACTTATCGCGAATCGCCGAAGGCGCCACCGTCGGTTCGCCGGTAATTCTTGAACGTGTTTGCCTTCCGCAATGCGCAATTTGAAGAATAATCGGCGTCTGCCGTTCGTGAACCGCGTCAGTAATTGCCTTGTAGGCAGCGATGAAGCGGTCATGATCGATCATCAGCATCCGATACAAAGGACTTTTTCCATTCTGTTGGACTCCTGCATATCCCGTGATAATCGCCCCGACTTCACCTTTTGCCAATCGGAGATAGTACCCTTTCAGTTGTTCTGTAGGACATCCATCTTCATTAGCCATCCCTTCGTGGGTAGCCGAGCGAATAATTCTGTTCTTCAAGGGGAATCCTGCCAATACCGTTGGTTCAAAAACCGTTTTCATCATCAAATACTCCTCGTTCCCTAAAGTGCCCAACCCAGGCAGACAATGACTTGTTCGCAATTTGCCCGAGGCCCCAGCGGCGCCGTGTTGGTCTCGGCGAGCGGTGGGCATGGGGAATTAGGGGACACATCCCATTTTGCTTAAAGCCTCGCGGAAGACCCAAGATGAGGATCAAATACGAATAAAATGGGATGTGTCCCTTTTCCCATTGGGCCTGACCTCCGTATGAAGAACTCGTTACCCCCTGCCCTTTCTGATCCCGGATTCAGCATGGTCAGGGCAGTGACCCTCGAATCACCAGAATCAGGACGAAAGGCTCAAGGCAGGGTGACCTACCAACCTGGGGGCAAAGAGGGAAGAGTGCAGCCATAACGTCCAGAAAAAAGGGAAGAGGGGCTTGACTTGGTTAAACCAGATGTGACCCCGACTTCCCCCCTGGACCGGAGAGGGGCTGACTGTCCGGGAAGTGCTTGACTTTTGCAGTTAATCTTCTGCTCCTTCCCCCAGTTTCTCCCCCACCATCTCAAGATCCATGCTGACAAACTCCATCTCAATCCTTCCCTTATTCAAGAATTCGCTCAGATAGCTAAATGCGTCAACCTTCTCCCCGACATGTATGTCTTCAACAATAACACGTTTCGAGGCTGGAATAATGCTCTCACCGATTCTCAGTGCTGGATCATGACTTCCCACATACCAGCATCGTATGTTGCTGCCGTAGAAGTCGTATACTAACCTTATGCCTTTATCTACTCTACACTCAAATGCGGATCCATTACTTCCCTGTATTCTCTTGGAATGCAGACCAGGGTGCCGGACATTCGCGGAAAGTTGACTCAAGCACTTTATTAGCTTTGCCTTGGCATCCTTTGGTAATGCAGCAGCATTCCTCAGAAACTCCGGCGATATCAGAAGCGAGTATTTCACGACCCCTTCATTAGGCACCACTGTTGCTGAAGCCGAAGTAGGATCGGAACCAATGATCAAATATGGCCCTAAACCCCCTACCCGTGGGTTTAACCTCGGCTCCAACACTTATATCATCAACAGTTACGCCTTTACTCTTGTATTTCCGTGATCTGGGTTCCAGTATTGCTTTGGCGTCGGTTGGAATTGAGAACCCGATGAATAGGGCAAGCCCCATGTTGCCGGCAGCCAAAACATGGGCGACAAAAGAGGAAAATATCCCTAGCACTATTATGGAAATAAGATACGGAGGAAAGTTCTCCTTCGGAGGAAGAGGCTTACCATCCCAAGAGCATTTATAGACTTTCAGGCCCTCATAGCCTAAGAACCCCAGAAGACCACCTACATAATCCATTATTCCTCCTCCTTTAGTAAACGCGTTTTCTTCTTGGCTCCGTCCAAAATCAATTTTAGGTTGTTATCAGTCAAAATATTCCTCCCGACTATTCCTTTCCTTTCTGGGCAAAGGTCTTGATCAGCATTCCTGAGATAGGGAGCACAATGCTGGCGGCATATTTTCTTAAATGAAGACCTGATCCATTCCCTTACTACCCTACCCTGAAGCCTAACTATTCTTGTTGCGCCGCTTTCCTGACACTTGATGATTGTCGACAATTCCAATTTGTTGCATCTCTCTCGCCCGTAACCCTCTCGAACAATCTTACCGAATTGTCTAGCAGGAGGGATAGCATTTACCTGGAGCAACTCTTCATAGCTAAAGAACGTCTCTGGCGAACCCGTGTCAAAATGCACGGTGAATTCATGGTTCTTTCCGTCAACTAAACGGTCTGCAACTCGGAGCGTGACAGTCGGATAGTCCTTGAGGCTGATTTCAGCGCCACAGCTAGTCCACATCTCTTCTGTCTTCATTTCCTTGAAGAAATGGAATGGCGCCCTATTAAGCTCCATTGCGAAGCGCAACATTTGTTCTTCTGACATGATTTCACTACTATCGAGGGCGGCGGCGCGGATAGTCTCGCTGTCGCCGCAGAGCAATATCCAGATCTTGCCTCCGCGAAAGGCTTTCTCGATAGTATCCTTAGCCATCTCTTCTGCCGCATCAACCAATCTATCCTTTTCCAGAATCGGCAGACGCATAAAGTCATGGTACTCAACCGCAAATGGATCAGGGCCTTGTACAGTCTTCTTCTCACGCGGAAGAGCCCTTATCGAATTCGTAACACCTCTTTCGCTCAGCGTGGAAATCGGCTCAATGAATCTCTGGACGAATGCTTTGTCGTCAGTACTCGGTAAGTCTTTGTCAATGATTTCAACGTCAAACCCCAGGTTCCTCAATGATGCTCGATAATTCGGCAGATACAGATATGAAGATAAAGCGGCCAAGGCTGCATCGGGCTGAAGCGGATGAATGCGTCTTAGCAGTTCTATACCATCGGGATGAGGCATGCGAATATCAACGAGGATTACGTCAAATCTTTCGGCTTGGGCTAAGTCTAATGCCATATGGGTCGAATCTGCAGTGACGACGTTGAATCCATAATTCTTCAAAGCATCGACGTACGATCCTAACTTGTCAATGTCGTCGTCAACCCACAAGATTTTCTTTGGGGCTTTCATCGTGTCTCACCTCCTAAGCGGGTAGTCTGACTGTAAATTCTGTAAAGGATCCCCACTCACTGACGACAATTATGGTACCCTTATGTTGTTCTACTATCCTTCTCGCTATCGCGAGACCGAAACCCATGCCCTTACCTCCCTTGGTAGTAAAAAAGACATCAAACACTTTGTGTTTGACGTAGGGATATATCCCAGGGCCGTTGTCCCTGAATTTGATCTCGACAGCGTCACCGATTTTCTCGACCTTTATTTCTATTGTCTTTCTCTCCCGGGAAACTGTTGCCAAAAAATAAATTGAATTCCCGAGAATGTTCGCGAAGACTCTTTCCATCTGTTCTTGGTCAATCACAACGCTGATATCCTCAGGGCAGGTGATGTATATCTTTGCTTTTATCTCTTCAATCTGATTAAGAAGATCACCTCTTACCTTTTCCAAAACTGATTTAAGATTACAGCTCTTAGCATAGAACTCCGTCAGTTTGGCCCTCTTAGCCAAAGCTTTCATGGTTCTGTTGGCGTTTTCTATATGTCTGCTCGCTTGTCTCGCATCGTTGAGCGTTGAACTCTTGGGTTGTGTCTTGAGTCTATCAATAATGAAATTCATGCTGTTCTGTGCAAAGACAAGCTCATTATTGATATCATGAATGCGCTCAATGGCTAGCAGACCAGTTTCAATTGCTGGTCCTTCAAGTTGCACTTTTTTCCGCATTTCCTCGAGGTCTTGAATGTGCTTCGATTGAACATAGCTTGTAGTCAACAAATGTGCGATTGTTCTTACAATGTTCTCATCGATCTCCGAAAAAGCTCTTGGACGAACTCCGTATGCCGCAAATACCCCAGCAGCTTCGACATCTCCCACGTCGAGAGGGGCAAAAATGCCAGAGCGAAACCCTTTTTCTCTAACTATCCTAGGATGCGCCGTATCGTCTGCCATGAGCCATAGATCATCTACGTTCATGAGTTCAATCTCTCGGGCACACCTGCCGGCAAATCCTTCCCCTATTCTCATGTCAACATCTAAGTTCTCGCAACCTTCGCCGGCACTTACAAGAGTTTTCAGCTCTCCAAATGGCGTTGTCACCCATACGATAACTGCTTTACAAGCAAGCGCACTGAGACACAGTTTAGCTGCATGCCCAGTAATTACAGGAAGCGAGTCCATGCTCCTCCATATTGGCTGGGCAAGGAGATTGAAAGCGGTGCTCGCTTTATTGTTCATGATGCAGAGGGAAGCTAAGACTGAGCAGTACCTCACCAAACTCTTCGCGACTGAAGCCTCGCGTTCTTCAACTAGAACCCAAAAGTAACCTATTGGTTTGTCAAAACCGAGGGAAATCGGCGACACGATGAGCAGATTGTCGGAACTGCCAGCGAGAGATCTTATCCGATACGCCACTTCTTCCGTTCGTACAGTCTCCCAAAAACTGTCAGTCGCTTCGCGCACAGAGTTCAGATCTACCGCGAGATCCGTACTGGGGTCTTTATGAATGAAAGGCTTCGGGAGCCCCGAGCCTTCTCCCAATTGTGGCACCAATAGCCCGCCGCTACCTAGAATCTTTCTGTGCTCTAGAACTAAGCTCAATAGTTCCTCAGCCCATTTTTCAAGAGATTCTCCCCCTCCACTGATTCGTCCAGTGTCAGTAAGAATGCCAATGAATGCGTCGGCTTCCAATCTACTGGCCATGGAATTGCTTCTCATGCGAGAGGGCCCTGAGTGATGCCTGGGGTGCCTGGAGTCAGGCCTAAGTAACTAAGTATTCTGACCCCTGAAGTGGGAAGCAGGGACAGCGCCCGTTATTTCAGTCTCCTCGCCCTACCTTTCGCAATCTTCTTCGTCCCTTCAGTTCAGTAATTCCAATAGTCGGTCCGTCTTTCTCGAGAACGGGTAAAAGTTGGTTCTAAAGCGACTTATCAACTTGTCTCAGAACCACCCACCCTCCCCTTTCAGTGCGTCCCATTCTTGGTATCCCAGTCAACTCTCGACCAGAGTAATGTCCTTTAGATGCACGGTCTTGCCCTTCATGATTCCGGTAACGGTGACCGTGTCGTCCCACAGCGGACGGACAATGTCGTTCATCATCCCCTCGGGAACGGCAACCGGATGCGAGGCACCAGACTTGTCCACGAGTTGAATTCTGCCTTGTGGGCGCCGCGCGTCGGCAAGAAGGAGTCGGCCCGTGACTGATACGAGCTTGGCCTGTTCGCCAGGAGGGAGGACCCCCGTTGCCAGTGAGATGTCCTTCTGCTTGCGAGAAATCGCAACATTGACTTGCTTGCCTCGGGTGATGGAAGAGAGTCCGACAAGGCTAACGCGTTCCCCGTCTGGAGCGATCCGTTTGGCCAAAGCCAAGAAGTTCTGATAATACGGCTCTTGTGGAATCCGTTGTTTCAGACGGTCTTCCTGAGCGCGGGAGAGGAGGGAGAAACACTCGAGGACCTCATCGACTACCTCTGCAGAGAAATCGAAACCTGGGAGTTCCATCTGGCGTCCAAGGCGCAGGGTCACTTCGAAGCTTCCGGCCCGGGGAGCGGTCAAGTACACGCCGCTGTAGAGGCTTTGGATGCCACGTCTAAGGGCCCCTCTCTCTCGGAAGACGTTACCGAGGAGGCGTTCGGCGGTTCTAAAGAGCACCCTCTCCAAGTCCTTTACGCGGTCAATGAATACATCGCTTAGGGTGATGCCGTGCCCGACTGCGTCTCCGGCGATGGAGAGACTTAGTCCCGCGGCTTGGAGGTCGATCTTTCGTTCCTGTAGCTTGCGCCGAAACACTGCTTCGCCCAGGAGGTCGTGAAGCTCCTCCGCGATATCCGCGGGCGGCTTGCCTGCAAGCCCAGCAATCGCGAGTTGGTCGGCCATCTTGTAGTCGCCGACTTCAATCGCAAGAGATGATGCGCTCCTGAAGAGCACGGAGCGAGTTGGTTCAGATAAGAGATCATGCCGGAGGCGCTCGGCGGCTTCCCTCTCCAAATGAAACGCTCGGGCATACAGCTCTCGACTGTATCCTTCGTCGCCCTGGCGATTCGCGAGAAATGCTTGGTCAGCAAGCTCCATTGCCTTGTCATGCAGCTCTAGAATTTCATTCATGGCGACACCATGTGAGATTGAGGCGCGCTAAACTCGACCACCACGACGTATGTAGGCAGGGTGCCCGGCGCCTGTTGAACTTGAGAAACCTTCTCTCGAACTCGCCTTGTGGCCTCTGCCTCGGATCCATTCAAGATACCGGAGACCTCAAGACGTGCTGCGTCTTGAAACGGCATCTCGGCATTAGCACTAGCAAGCCAGTAATCTACCTTGCTGCCCTTTCTTGCTCTTCGGATCACCTTGTGCCCTTCAAACCGTAACACCGCAAGGATTGCAACCCCGCATGCCCCATATTCGGCAAGCTCTTGTTGATCATTCCAGGAATTCAGCAGTTGTTTGTTGACAGCGATTGCCCACGTCAGGGGAACGTACTGGTCTAATAAGCCGGTGACACGAAGAAGCACTCCGGGAGGATGGTTGTGGTGGTTAAGGCAGACAGCACTTGCTTCGGCGAGAAACGCGCCCCATCTCGGGCTGATGCCAGGCATGCCCTCCTCGAGCGCGTGGAGGTCAATTGGCGCCGCTGGGTCCAACTTCTTCTCCGCCTCCGATAGCTAGTGTGCGGGAATAAGTATGACTGTTACTGGATTGCCCGAAAAGGCCGAGCTATCCAGAAGACCCCGTCAATTGCTTACTTAATCCTGCTGGCGGTTTTTGTCAAGCCCAATATGACGGGTGCAGAGGATTAGTGGAATAAGAGGAATAAGAGGGTCAGAGGGTCACATATGTCATTACATTCACTTCCTGACCTCTCCCAAATCGAAACCTGGACCTCCCGCAAACACAAAAGGCACCGTGATCTTGGAGCCAGCGATCTATCCGGTGCCTCATCTCTCCCACCTCTTGCCGAATGGCGGAAAAAGGTTACTGCAGATGCTGAAACAGAGCCCTTTCAGAAAAATTGGGCCGCGCAAGTCCCTTCTTTGGCCCTCGCCCTTCTTCTTTACCCCTTTCTCCTGCCTTTGTCAACTTCTAAGGAAAAAAGAGGCTGATGCCGGCGACTGGGAGCACGGTTTCGTGCTTTAGGCCGGATAGGATAAGGCTGAGGGAGGAGGGGGGAGACGGGGGAGACGGGGTCACATCTTCATATGTCATTTTATTCTGGACCCAAGTCCAAGTGAAACGGGGGCAGAGGTATGTTCTATGGACAGACGACTGGCGAAAACCGTCCAGAAGATGTTAAATGACATATGAAGATGTGACCCCCCGCATTCCGCGCCTGCGCACCTCCGTGAAGCCTTGCTGCACCAGAATCGCACAGACCTCTCTTCCTGAAAGGACACGGAGCTTAGCCAACTACCACCTCAAGTTGGGTCACATACACTTCTCCATGGAGACGCTGGTTGACCTCCTCCGGCGATGCAACCTCGAAAAAAAGTTCCAATGCCTCCCGTAAATTGTCACGCGCCTCTTCAATGCTATTTCCCTGGCTTGCGATGTCCAGTCCGGGACACAGGGCGACATATCCGTCGCCTTCGCGTTCTATTATTGCTGTGAGTCTCTGCTTCATCGGCAACCTCCTTCCTAAATGGAATCTAATCCTTCGGAAAAACAGGGACAGCGCCCGTTATTTCCCCTTCCTCGGTCTCCCTTGGGGTAATGGTTTCAACCGTCTGCTGAATCTCTGTTCTACTTTCCTCCCACTTTCCTCTTATTGAATCCCTCTGTTTGCTTTCAGATCCCAGCCTGCCTTGATAGGCGGTCCAAGCGTGCCATCGGGCAGAATCTCCCTGTACTCAACCTTTATCTTGTTAAAACTCAGCTTTAAAGTATCAATAGGAGATGCATCTCTTGTCGCATCGCCTCCTGTCCTATAGGAACTCACCCTTGTATCAGCAAGCTGCCACCGGGCATACTCGTGACCGCTTTTATCTACTACAGTAAGCGTAGCTTCTTTGATACGCTGTCCTCTTGCAGCGGCCAGAAAAAGCTTGGGCGACGCTTTGTTTATTTTCATGGTAAAGTGGAAGTCATGCTTGCTGACCTTGTCCGTACCGGTAATTTTTTCTGCAAAACCTGTAACAGGGGCCTCTTCTCCCCAGCCGAATGAAAGGATTTCTATCTCATTCTTGTGTTTCTCGTCCGTAGATTCTCCCGGTATCCCGTCGATCTTCAGGAATGCCTTGAAACCAGATGATGTGTCTTCTCCGCCTCCTGCACCAGCCGGGGCAGCCCAGGGTTTTAGCAGGCCTATTGCGCCGAGAATTAGCAGGCCAGCTACAAGCACTCCAACCAGCAATGCCTTTTTCATATTCTGACCTCCCTCATTAGCTACCGGAGCAGCCACTTATTTAAATGGATGAGCATCTTAATGAAAAGAAGCAAGGGCATGTAACTACTTCCGGAGATACAAGCCCCTCGACCGCAGACGAGGAGGACGAGGGTCACATCTTCATATGTCATTACATTCGCTTCCTGACCTCTCCCAAGTCGAAACCTGGGCCTCCCGCAAACACAAAAGGCACCGTGATCTCGGAACAAATGATCTATTCGGTGCCTGCCTTTTCCACCTCCTGCCGGTCAACGGCCAGACTTTACAGTCGACGCGGATGTGGAGCCTTATCGGCGAATCCCAGGTGTCTGAACGGCTCCCTGTCTATCTATGAGCGGAACATAATTCCGTGACTTTCTCTTGTCAATATCTTTTTGACCCCCATTTTGAAGGAAAACAGTCCCACAAATCAGTTGTTTCGCGAATCCTTGGCCTTCGATTCCACCCGGGCGAAGGCCAGGACCTTCAGGGCCTCTGGCTGGACCTCGATCTTCAGCTCCCTCGGCTCGACGACCAGGGTACGGTCAGCGCTCCATTGCGATCCCTCTACCGAAAGCTCCTGGGGCTCCAGATAAGGAGAGAGGTCCAGGACCTCTTGCTTCATGCCCTGCAGGGCCTTGTTGATCTGCGCCCGAGCAATCTGATCGATCCCCGGTATCTGGATAAGCAGGTCGTACAGCCCTTCGGCCCTCTTCAGCTCCAGCCTCACCACATTCGCCTTTAGAATGAGCTTCTGGGCCGTCTTATCCACCTGGGGGACCAGGGCGAGGTCGGAGTTGAAATCCATGCTGGTCTTGACCTCCAACGGCCCGCCCAAGGGGAGCCCCAGGCTCTCCTCCGGCCTCTGATTATAATGGATCCAAAGCCTTCCCTCCAGGCCCACCAGGATCTGTCCCTCCCCCATCCGCTTGATCTCCATTCGCCCAATGGTGAGCTTTCCGGCCTGCAGGTCCTCACGGGGCTTTCCCTGGTAGGAGATGGTCGTCCCGTTGAGGGCCTGCAGCAGGGAATTTAATGAGTCCCGCGGCAGGGAGACCTCCAGGACCACCTCCTGGGCCAGGGCGGTCGCAGCCCAGGCTAGAGCCAGGCCAAAAAAGATCAGGCCTGCAAATCCCTTCATCGGTCCGCCAACTTTCCTCTTATCTCTCAACGCCTTTACCTCCCGAAGCCCCCTCCACTGACTCAGGAGGGAGGGCCTCTATGGCGAAGGGAAACGCATGTCCCTGGGTCTTGAGCGCCTTATCCGCAAACAAAAAAGAGATCCCCAAAGCCACCTTCCCGGCCTTGGGATCCGGGGCCCCGAAGAGGAGCAGCCCTTGCCTCGACTCTCCGGAAAGGAGGGGGGAGGAGGACAACAGGAGTCCCTCCAGAACCCTCATCTTCTTATCCCGCGTTGGATCCTCGGACAGGGCCAGATAAAGCTCCGAGAACCCCAACGACGAAAGCTCGCTTCCCTTGTCGTCCTGGAGGACGGCATGCCGGCCTTGAAAGACCATGGGGGCGTCGGAGCTGTTGGAGATCTCGATCAGGAAGGAGGTAATCGCCTCGAGCCAGGATGGGGCTGCATCGAAGAGCGCTGGATCCTTGGAATGCCTGTTCAGGAACTCCAGCAATTCGTCCTTGGCCAGGTATTTAACTTCCACCCTCGATTGCTCGGAAGAGGCGATGAGAGTACCCTCCCTCACCTCCTTGCCCGACTGAGCCCAGAGGGGATCCGGGACCAGGTTCCTTTCCCCAACGATGGCGGGGGCGCATCCGAGAAGGGCGGTAACCAGGCCTAAAAGGAGAAAGACAACCAGGGATCGGCAGAGGGCCACATATCCCTCCCTGCCCCGGACCATCACGCGATCCTCATGGCCCGGAGGCGGGCAATCCGCTCCTCGATGGGAGGATGGGTGGAGAAGAGGGAGAATAGGCTTCGCCCTCGCAGCGGGTTGACGATGAAGAGATGGGAGGTGGCGGGATTGGCATTCATGGGGATCCTCTCCGCCGCATACTCCAGCTTCTCCAGGGCGTTAGCCAGCCTTCCCGGGCTGCGGGTGAGGCGGGCCGAGCCGTCATCCGCCAGATACTCCCGGGAGCGCGAGATCGCCAATTGAATGAGGGTGGCCGCAATGGGGGCCAGGATCGCCATGAAGATGAAGCCGAGGGCCCCGCCGCCGCGATCCTCCTCATCCCGTCCGCCGATCCCTCCGAAGAGGGCCGCCCAGCGGGCCATGTTGGCCAGCATCACAATCACCCCGGCCAGGGTGGCGGCGATGGTGGAGATGAGCGTATCCCGATGCTGAATGTGGGCCAGCTCATGGGCCAGGACCCCCTCCAGTTCCTCAGGGGAGAGGAGCCGGAGGATGCCATTAGTGACCGCCACCGCCGCATGCTGCGGGGAGCGCCCGGTGGCAAAGGCGTTGGGCGCCTCATTGGGAACGATGTAGACCTTGGGCATGGGGATCCCTGCCCTCTGAGCCAGGCCGCGCACGATACGAAAAAGGTCCGGAGCCTCTGTCTCCCGGACCTCCTGAGCCCGGTACAGGCGGAGGACGATCTTGTCGGAGAACCAGTAGCTCCCGAAGTTCATCACCCCCGCAAAGAGGAGCGCAATGATCATTCCCTGCCGGCCACCAAAGTAGCCCCCGATCAGGACAAACAGGCCTGTCAGGAGGCCTAACAGCGCGGCCGTTTTGAAGGTATTCGACATCTCCTATCCTCCTTAGCCTTGAATTGAAGCTCTCCCGGCAGACCTCGAGGCGTGGTACCCGCTAAGTATTCTCGCCCCTTCGCCGGAGGCCCCTCTTTCCCACCGGCACCAGGGTCAGGTCATGGTGAGGGCGGGCACTGGCCACCTCGATCTCATTCAGCAACTGCGCCCGGAGCGCCCTGATTCCCTCCTCCATCTGCCGTTCCATCTCTTCCATCCTGTCCCGCATATTGAGGACCACCTCCACCCCGGCCAGGTTCACCCCCAAATCGCGGGTCAGACGGGTGATCATCTCGATCCGTTCCACATCCACCTGAGAGTAGAGGCGGGTATTCCCCACCGTGCGGGAGGGCTTGACTAACCCCTCCCTTTCGTAGGTCCTCAGGGTCTGGGGATGGATGGAAAACATCTCTGCCACCACGCTGATCATGTAAAGGGGCCTTCTTTCCTGTTTCGTCTTCATAAAGACCTCTCAAACGGTCCGGGGAAGATCCCTGCGAGGATCCTCCGGATTCAACCTTTCAAAATCCTTGAGCAATTGCTGAGAGCGGGCATCGAGGCCCTTGGGCACCACAATCCTCACCTCCACATACTGATCGCCTCGCCCCGATCCCTTCAAATGGGGCACCCCCTTCCCCCGCAGCCTGAATACCTGGCCACTGGAAGTCTCGGGCGGGATCCGCATGGCGGTCATCCCGTCCACGGTAGGGACCTCGATCTTCGCCCCCAGGCTCGCCTCCGGGATGGAGAGCGGGATCTTACTGTGGATGTTATCTCCTTTCCTCTCGAAGAAGGCGTGGGGGCGGATGCGGGTAATGATGTAAAGGTCTCCGGTCGGGGCCCCATTGGGGCCTGCCTCCCCTTTCTCTGCCAGGCGCACCTTCGAGCCGTTGTCCACCCCAGGAGGGATCTTGACCGAGAGGCGCTCGGTCTGCAAAGCCACCCCCCTGCCGGCACAGGCAGAGCAAAAGGACCTTTTCTTGCCCCGTCCTCCACAGCTCGGGCAGACCTGACTCAGGCGCGTGGCCCCCCGGGATAGCTGCTTTTGTCCAGTTCCCTTACAGTCAGGACAGGTCTCCGCAGCGGAACTGGGAACTTCCCCCGCCCCGTGGCAGGCGGAGCAGGGGACATGCCTCTGGATATTGATCTGGGTGGTGAGGCCCTTCACCGCGTCCATGAAATCCAAGTCCACGGTGTAGTAGATGTCATTGCCTCTCCTCGGTGGGACAGGGCGCTCCGCGCGCTCTGTCCTTCTCCCTCTGGTGAAGAGGTCACCAAAGAGGTCGGCAAATCCCCCGCCGGCCTGGGGATCGAACCCCAAGTTGGAGAAGTCGACATGGCCGAGGTCGAAGCCCTCAAATCCCCCACCGCTTTCTGGTGGACGGAAACCCGGGCCCTGGTGACCGTAGAGATCGTATTGCTTCCGCTTCTCCGGATCGCTGAGGGCCTCGTAAGCCTCATTGATCTCCTTGAATTTTGCCTCAGCGCCTTTATCGTTGGGATTGACGTCCGGATGGTGTTTTCGGGCCAGCCTGCGGTAGGCCTTTTTGATTTCTTTGTCCGGGGCCCTTTTTGAGACCCCCAGGACCTCATAATAATCCCTCTTGGCCACCCTTCTTGCCCCCGATGGGATGATTCTCTATCAATAAATGATTATAGCATGGGATGGCCACGAAGGCCAAGAAATCTGCTCGAATCCCCCGTGGCCATCTCAGGAAGAGATGCCCTACTGCTATCTGACCTGGATGCTGATCTGCTTCGGCTTCGCCTCCTCTGCCTTGGGCAGGGAGATCTCCAGGATGCCATCCTTGAAGGCGGCCTCGATCTTCTCCTGCTTGATCGTGCTGGGCAGGGTGAAGGGCCTATGGAAGGATCCATAGACGCGTTCAATCCGGTGGTAGTTCTCCTCCTTGACCTCCTTCTCGAACTTCCTTTCGCCCTTCAGGGTGAGGGTATTGTCCCGGACTTCGATATTGATGTCCTCCTTTTTCAGTCCGGGGAGCTCCACCTTGAGCACCAGCTTCTCATCCGTCTCATAGATGTCCACGGCTGGAGACCAGGTAGCAGGGGCCAGGACCTCGTCCTCGGGCCCTCTCCGCCGGAGGGTGCGTTCAAACAGTTCGTTCATCCTTTCCTGGAGACCCATCAAATCTCGGAATGGGTCCCATCTTACGATCGTCATGATCTGTTCCTCCCTTCACTTGTCCCGATTCGGGAAACCTGCGGTCCTTTGTGGATCGCTCGGCTTCGAGTTCCCCGCAGCGAAAGGTGCTGCGGGGAGCGCATTGGCAGTATGTTAATGCTCATTTCTTCCCCAGATCTTCGAATTCTGCATCCACCACCTCCCCTTCTGGCTTGCCACTCTCTCCAGAGGAGTTAGCTCGTGCCTCTCCCTCAGCTCCCCTGGGGGCGGAAGCCGTCCGGGCCTGAGCCTCCTTATATATGGCCTCAGCTAACTTGTGGGAGGTCTTGGTGAGCTGATCCATCGCCGTCTTGATCCGGGCCATGTCCTGGCTCTCCAGGGCCTTCTTCCCCTCGGAAAGGGCCTCCTCGAGGGGGGAGATCTCGCTCACCGGGATCTTCTCCCGATTCTCGTTGAGGGTCTTCTCCGTGGTGTAGATCAGATTGTCCAGGTGATTGCGGGTCTCGATGTCCTGACGCCGCTGTTTATCCTCTGCGGCGTGGGCGTCCGCATCTTTGACCATCTTCTCGATGTCGGCCTCGGCCAGGCCGCTGGAGGCAGTGATGGTAATCTGCTGCTCCTTGCCGGTCCCCAGATCTTTGGCCGAGACATTGACGATGCCGTTCGCATCGATATCGAAGGTCACCTCGACCTGCGGGATCCCCCGCGGCGCAGGAGGAATCCCCACCAGATGGAACTTGCCCAGAGTGCGGTTATCGCCCGCCATCTCCCGCTCTCCCTGGAGCACATGAATCTCCACGCTCGTCTGGCTATCGGCCGCGGTGGTAAAGATCTCGCTCTTGCGGGTGGGGATGGTGGTATTGCGCTCGATCAGACGGGTCCTCACCCCTCCCAGGGTCTCAATCCCCAGGGAGAGGGGCGTGACATCCAGCAGGACCACATCCTTCACATCGCCCGCCAGGACCCCCGCCTGAATGGCAGCCCCCACGGCCACCACCTCATCCGGGTTGACGCCCTTATGCGGCTCCTTGCCAAAGAGGTCCTTGACCACCTGCTGCACCTTGGGCATGCGGGTCTGGCCCCCCACCAGGATGACCTCATCGATCTCCGAGGGCTTGAAGCCTGCATCCTCCAGGGCCCTTTTGCAAGGACCCAGGCTTCGCTGGATCAGATCGTCCACCAACTGCTCCAACTTGGCCCGGGTCAGCTTCATGGAGAGATGCTTCGGGCCCGAGGCATCTGCGGTGACGAAGGGCAGGTTGATCTCTGTCTCCAGGGTGGTGGAAAGCTCGCACTTGGCCTTCTCCGCCGCCTCCTTCAGACGCTGCAAGGCCATGCGATCCTTGGAGAGGTCGATGCCCTGATCCTTCTTATACTCCTCCACCATCCAGCGGATGATGCGTTCGTCGAAGTCATCTCCGCCCAGGTGGGTATCGCCATTGGTGGACTTCACCTCGAATACCCCCTCCCCGATCTCGAGGATGGAGATATCAAAGGTTCCGCCGCCTAGGTCGTAGACCGCCACCTTCTGGTCCTTCTTCTTGTCCAGGCCATAGGCCAGGGCCGAGGCGGTTGGCTCGTTGATGATACGCAGCACTTCCAGGCCTGCAATCCGTCCCGCATCCTTGGTCGCCTGCCGCTGGCTGTCGTTAAAGTAGGCGGGGGTGGTAATGACCGCCTTGGACACCTTTTCTCCCAGATAGGCCTCGGCGGATTCCCTCATCTTCTGCAGGATCATGGCCGAGATCTCGGGGGGTGAGTATTGCTTTCCCTTAACCTCCACCCAGACATCCCCGTTGGAGGCCCTGATCACCTTATAGGGGACGAGTTTGATCTCTTGCTGCACCTCATCGTATTTTCGCCCCATGAAACGCTTGATGGAAAAGACGGTGTTTTCAGAGTTGGTGACCGCCTGCCGCCTGGCCACCTGCCCTACCACCCTCTCGCCATCCTTGGTAAAAGCGACCACCGAGGGGGTGGTGCGGCCTCCCTCCGCATTGGGGATGACGACGGGGTCGCCTCCCTCCATCACCGACACCACCGAGTTGGTCGTTCCCAGATCGATCCCGATTACCTTACTCACAGCAAGCCTCCTTTTAGGAAATCCAGCTTTCTTTCTTGAAATCCTGCTCTCTTGATTCCGGTGAAAACAATAATGAGAGGGGGAGAACTTCTACCTTCATTCTACGATTAATATAAAATCTGAGTCCCAGTTTGTCAAGTGATTTTATAAAAAAATCGCAGACATTAGGGGATGCCCTATTATTAGCCACCAGTGGGCGACCCGGAGTAGGAGGTCGGCGTGGCAGTACCGGCAACAGGGCTGAAAGGACTACCCTCGCCACGCATCCCCGGATCCATCCCCCCTTGCCGGTCCCCATCCCCGAAATCCTCCCCCGGTCAAGAAATCTTTGCCAAAAATGAGAAAAAGGCCCGGGCGAACCGTCGAGCCGCTTGACAAATGAACGCGGAAGCGGTATTAAGTTCGTGCCCTTCCTTGCTCCTCTGAAGGCATCCAAGAAACTGGGTGTGGGCCGAGGGGGAGGACGGAGATGATTTCATGCCCATGAGGAAGGAAAGGGGAAAAGGGATTCATGATCTCCAGAGAGGAAAGCAAGCGGCCGGTGGATCTCTTGATCTTCGACCTCGATTGCACCCTGGCCGATACCAAGTTCGATATCGCCCGGGCGACGAACTACGCCTTACAGCGCCTGGGATTGCCCGAGCTTCCCCCAGAGACCATCTATGGCTACATCGGCAACGGGGTGGAAAAGATCATCGAGCGGTCCTTAACCCAGGATGACCTGCCCTTGCGACAAAAGGCCCTGGCCCTGTTCAGCGAATTCTATGGCCAACATCTCCTCGATCACACCCGCCTCTATCCCCGTGTCCGGGAGACCCTGGAACATTTCAAAGGGAAGAAGAAGGCAGTGGCCACCAACAAGACCTTCGATTTCACCTTGAAGATGTTGGAGGCCCTGGGCATCCAGCCCTATTTTGAGATGATCCTGGGCGGAGATAGCACCGAGCATATCAAACCCAATCCGGAGCCCCTGGAAAAGATCCTAAAGGCCCTGCGGGTGTCCCCAGGCCGGGCGTCCATGGTGGGAGACAGCGTAGGGGATGTGCTGGCGGGCAAGCAGGCAGGGATGGTCACCTGCGCCCTTACCTATGGGCTGGGAAAGAGGCAGGATCTCCTCCAGGCGGACCCAGATTATTTGCTGGATAACATCTGGGGGCTGACGGAGATCTTCGCGTGAGGGCTCCATGGCCTTTTATTGCCAACTCTGCGGTCAAGAGCCCAACATAGAGGCCCAGATCCGCCGGGAGGAGGTCTGCCCCTTCTGCGGGGGGTATCTCCATTCTTGCCTGAATTGTCGTTTCTTCAAGGGCGAGACCTCCCGGGGCTGTGAGGAGCCAGCGGCCGAGGAAGTGCGGGACAGAGAGGCGGCCAATTTCTGCGATTTCTTCGTTCCGACCGAGGAAAGGCCTGCTTCGCCCTCGACCGACGCGGCCGCCAGGGCCAAGGCGAGGGCCCAATTCGACTCACTCTTCCAGAAGGGCCGAGGAAGGGAATCCACGCCGTGATGCAGGAAGAGCTCCGCATCCAGGAGGTTCTGCAGAGGTTGGCGGCGGAACATGGGGGGAAAACGATCGCCCTCCAGTTCCAGAACCCCCTCCAGCTCCTGATCGCCACGATCCTGGCTGCCCAATGCACCGATGAGCGGGTCAATGCGGTCACAGTGAGGCTCTTCCAGAAATACCCCTCGGCAGATTCATTTGCCCGAGCCAATCTGGCCGAACTGGAGCAGGACATCCGCCCTACCGGCTTTTTTCACAACAAGGCCAGGGCCATCACCGGCTGCTGCCGGGAGATCGTGGAATCCTTCGGCGGAAAGGTTCCCTCACATCCGGAGGATCTGGTGCGCCTCCCCGGGGTGGGTCGGAAGACGGCCAACATCGTGTTGGGCAACGCCTTCGGGCAGCAGGCAATCGCGGTGGACACCCATGTCTTCCGGGTCTCGCATCGCCTGGGCTTGGCCTTCGCCTCTAACCCGGACAAAGTTGAGGAAGAGCTGGCTGCGATCATCCCCAGACAGCACTGGACCGAGGCCACCCACTGGCTGGTGTGGCATGGTCGCACGATTTGCCAGGCCAAGAAACCCCTCTGCGCTTCTTGTGTGGTCTACGACCTCTGCCCCTGGGAGGGAAAGCCGAGAAAGGCGGTGGAGCGTCAAACTGGCAAGAAGGGGTAAGGAGGAGAGGAAAACCGAAATGGTGCTGGAAGGTCGATCTGGAAATCCTATCATCGCGATAGGACGAGGGTTATTCTCTATATAGAAAGGTACTAGAGTCTATGAGCAGCGTGGTCAAGAAGAGGCGCAAGAAGATGAGCCGGCACAAGTTTAAGAAGCGACTTCGCGCCACTCGCCACCAGCGAAAGTAATGAAAAGAGATTGGCTCAGAGGGAGCGTTGCCGGGGCGCCCCGCAACTTGGCGTCCCTGGCCGCTCCGCTCTGAGGTCCTCCACCTGCGGGACCACCATCTGATTGTGCCCGGGTCCCTGTTTCCTAATCATCAATCCCCAAGGGAATGGGCAAATGTCCTGCTTTTGATTCTCAGGGGGAAGGTCTATCTTTTCCCAGATCCCAGCCTTGTAAGATCTCCGAGATGGGAATACGCAGGGCCTTCTGGGCAGCTTCCCTTCCCAGTTGCCCCAGGAAGAGGAGGTTCACCCCTACCAGCATCCGATTGAGGGCATCCAGATCCAGGACATAGCCCCCTTCCAGGCGATCCCCTTTCCTCCATCCCTGAAAGTTTCGAGGACAGTAACTCACCAAGGGCCCGCCTGCGCCTCCTTCCTCCCTGCTCAAGAATGGATATCCGTAGGTTCGGCAAAGGATCGGACGGTGCGCATAGAGGGCACAGCCCTGATCCATAAGCAATGGACACCGGCTCCACCCCACGGCAGCCGCCTGTTCTTGAAGGCGGCCAGCCAGACCTGAAGGGAGGCCCTTCCAACCTTGGGCGAGGTGATAGGCCTCCACTGCCCAGAGGCTGAGGGATTGATGGCAGCAATCCGCGCAACCCTCTCGGCAGAGGATCTCGCTTTCATACCTTCTGCGGACCCGGGTCAGGAAATGATCCAGTCTCTCGATCAAATTTAGATATCTTCCATATCCCTCGTTCATGACCATGGTTTATCAGAGACGCAAATCCTTGTCAAAGGGAAGCGAGATGTGATAGAGGAGAGATGCGCCGGCTGGCCAAGAGAGGCGAGGTGGAAATGGGCAAGAGAATAAAGGAGGAAGGGCCAATGTTCGAAAAAGAAATGGAAGGTCTGAAGGGGGCGACAAATCTGGGGAGAAGGGTTGGTGGGAAGCCGCTCGTTCTGATCATCATCCTCTTCATCCTGCTCTGGGGGACCTTCGTCATTATCCCGGCAGGTCATCGTGGGGTGGTGCTCCTCTGGGGGTCCGTCGAAAAGCGGGTCATGGGGGAAGGTCTCAATTTCAAGGTGCCTCTCGCCGAACGGGTGATCAAGGTGGACGTACGGATCCAGCCCCATCCCTTCCGGGAGATTGACGCCGCTTCCAAGGAATATCAGGCGGTGAAGCTCACCGGGATGATGAACTTCCACATCGATCCGGCCTATGTGAATGAGCTCTACCAAAAGGTGGGATCTGATTTTGCCCCCAAGGTGATCGATCCCGCCTTCAACGACTTCATCAAAGAGGTAGTCCCCACTTACACCGTCCAAGAGATCTTGCCGAAACGGGAAGAGATCCGGAGGACCGCGAAGGACAAGTTAGGGGAGAATCTCTCCCGCTATCACATCCTGGTGGACGATATCTATCTCTCCAATATCCGCTTCAGCCCGGAATATGAGCAGGCCATCGAGGCAAAGCAGGTGGCCCAGCAGCAGGTAGAGACCCAGAAGCAGGTCCTAGCCCAGCGGGGGATCGAAGCCCAGCAAAAGGTGGCAACGGCCAAGGGAGAGGCAGAGTCAACGCTCATCGTGGCTCAGGGCCAGGCAAAGGCCAATGAAATCCTGTCCCGCTCCATCAGCCCCCTCCTGGTGCAGTATAAGAGCGTGGAGAAATGGAACGGGGCCCTGCCGCAGGTCTCGGGAGGGGCCTATCCCTTCATCAACTTGGGAAAGATATCAAAGGAGCAGTAAAGGATCTTGAGCCGACGAGGGGCCTGAAATGAAGGCATTCCGCCGGACAGTGGCAAGGATTGCCCTCGCCATTCCTTTTCACCTCCCCAAGAGCACCACCGTGCTGCTCGGGTTGACCAGGTAAAAGTCCGGGGGATCGAGGGCGATCTCCTGGCCCGGATCCAGGAAGCCCGCACCACTCGGCAGGCTGGTGTCGATCACCCGGTACCATCGCTGCCCCGCTCTGGGCGGGGGGATGCGGACATATTGCAGTGAAGGGTCCGCGTTCAGGATCACGAAGAGATAGTAATCGCCCAGTTCCGATGGCTCTTCGCCGCCGTCCAGGAAATAACAGAGGGTGCGCAGCTCAAAGTCATCCCAGGAGGGCCTTCCCAGGTCCTTTCCAAACCAGGTGATATCCGGTAGATGGTCCGCCTCCAGATCCCGTCCCAGGAGGAATTTCCTCCGCTGCAGGATGGGATATCTCTTGGTGAAGGCAATGACCTTCTTGAAGAAGTCGAGGATATCGGCATTCCTGTCCACCTCTTCCCAGTTGAACCAGTTGATCTCATTGTCCTGGCAGTAGGCATTGTTATTGCCCCTCTGGGTCCTCATGAATTCGTCGCCGCCCAGGGCCATGCGGGTGCCGGAGGAGAAAAAGAGGTAGCAGAAATAGTTCTTGATCAGCTGCCTGCGCAGCAGGATGATTTGAGGATCCTCGGTCTCCCCCTCCACCCCGCAGTTCCAGGAATTGTTGTCATTGGTCCCATCCTGATTCTCTTCCCGGTTCGCCTCGTTGTGCTTGGAACTGTAGGAGACCAGGTCATGGAGGGTGAAGCCATCGTGGCAGGTAATGAAGTTGACGCTGTTATAGGCGGACCTCCCATCATCGCCATAGAGATCGGCCGAGCCGGTTAGCCTCCAGCCCAGGTCCTTGACCTGCCCAGGATCCCCCCTCCCGAACCTCCGGACCGTATCCCGGAATCTGCCGTTCCACTCCGACCAGTCCACCGGAAAATTCCCCACCTCGTAGCTCGAAAGGTCCCACGGCTCGGCAATGAGCTTGATCCGGTTCAAGACCGGATCCTGGGAGATGGCATCGAAAAAGGAGGCCGACTTTTGAAAGAACCCCCCCTCGCGGCCCAATACCGAGGCCAGGTCGAACCGAAAGCCATCCACATGCATCACCTGGACCCAGTAGCGAAGGGAGTCCATGGCGAAGCGGATGACCTCCGGATGGGCCAGGTTGAGGCTGTTGCCGCAGCCGGTGTAATTCATGTAGGAGCAGTAGGGCGCGTCGGGGCTGCCGGAAAGGCAATAATAGGTCAAATTATCGATCCCCTTGAAGCTGAGGGTCGGCCCGAGCTCATTTCCCTCCCCAGTGTGGTTGTAAACAACATCCAGGATCACCTCCATGCCCGCCTTATGGACCTCTCGCACCAAGGTCTTGAACTCGGAGACCTGGCATCCAGGAAAGCTCCCGCTGCTATAGGAGGACTCGGGGGCAAGAAAGCCGATGGTGTTATACCCCCAGTAGTTAGTCAGACCTTGGGCGAGCAGGGCGTCCTCCACATAGAATTCCTGCAGGGGAAGGAACTCCACGGCATTGATCCCCAGGTCTTTCAGGTAGGGGATCTTCTCGATGAAGCCCAGGTAGGTCCCGGGATGCCTGACTTTGGCGGAGGGGTGGGCGGTGAATCCCTTCAGGTGGACCTCGTAGATGATCAGCCTCTCCGGGGGGATATCGGGATGTGCATCTCCCTGCCAGTCGAAGCCATCCTCTATCGCGATGGAGAGCGGGACGGCCTGGGCGTTGTCCCGCTGATCGAAGGAGAGGTCTTTCTCCGGAGAGGCGGGGTCATAGGCCAGGAGCAGATTTTCAACATTCCTGAACTTGCCGGTGAGGGCCCGGGCATAAGGGTCCATGAGCAATTTGTTTTCGTTGAAGCGCATCCCATAAGGGGGGCGGTAACCGCCTCTCACCTTGTATCCATAAAGCTGCCCGGCCTTCACCCCGTGAACCAGACCGTGCCAGATGTATTTGGTCCGATCCTCCAGCCGGATGATGTCCGAGGGCGGGCTGCCTGGCGCATCGAACAGGAGCAGATAGACCTCGGCTGCATGCTGGGAGTAGAGGGCGAAGTTGACCCCCTCCGCAGTTGGGGTGGCACCGAGGGGGTAGTATTTCCCCGAGGAGACCCGCTTATTGGTCTGGTGCTTTAGCTCATATCTGCTCACTTGGGCCATCCCGTCACCCCCTCCTCATGGCCGCCGGGTCGCTGGACTCCCCTGGGGGGCCGCCAGCGGGCGGATTATCATCCTTCGGCCCCTGCCGCATCCGGCAGCAGGCCCCCCTCGGCAAAGCTGAAATAGCTATCCTTCCCCACGATGAGATGATCCAGGACGCGGAGGTCCAGGGTGCGGGTCGCCTCCACCAGGGCGCGGGTCAGTTGCCGATCCTCGGCCGAGGGATCGGATTGCCCGCTCGGATGGTTGTGGACCAGGATCAAGCCGGCGGCGTGATGGGCCAGGGCCTCCTCAATGATGCGCCGGGGATAGATGACCGCCCGGTTCACCGTTCCCTCGTGGATGATCTTTTGATCCAGGACCTTGTTCTTGGCGTTCAGAAAGATGACCATGAAGGACTCGTGCGGAAGGCCGGCCAGCCTCATCTTCGCGAAATCCAGGACCGCCCGGGGAGAGGAGAGGACCTCCCGATCCCTCATCTTCTCCGCCAGATAGGCCCCGCAGGTCTCCTTGACCAAGCATATAAGGGTGGAGGAGATGGGCTTCACTTTAGCCGCCTCTTCAATCTCTTGTGGGGTGGCGTCCAAGACGCCGGAGAGGCTGCCGAAGCGCTCCATCAGCCTCTTGGCGATGGGCTTCACATCGATTCGAGGGATGGCGTAGGTGAGCAGGAGCTCGAGGATCTCGTAGTCGTGAAACCCTTCGGCCCCTCCCTTCTGGAACCGCTCCCGCAGCCGCTGCCGATGGCCCAGGTAGTCCGGCTTGGGTTGCCGATTTCCCTTGGCCTCCATGGGATCAGGGACTCTATCAGTCTTTTCGCTCTGCTTTGGCAAGGATTCTCTCCAAGACCTTGATGAGGGGTGGCAAATCATTGGTGATCGTGTCCCAGAGGATATCGTAGTCCACGAAATCATAGCCATGGATAAGGCGGTTACGCGTGCTAATAATCTTCGGCCATGGGATTTCCGGATGCTGGGCCTGAAACTCACCGGGGACTTGGCTCGCAGCTTCGCCGATGAGTTCTACCAAGTGGGTTAAAGCCAAACTCAGCTGTCGGTTCTCGCTCAGATCAGCGACGGTTCTGTTATGTGCCGTTGCGACGGCTTCGCAAGCGTAATCCAGCATGTGGCGCAGGCGCACAAGCGGGTCATGCCTGGACATATTGGACCTCTGCCTCTTCCAGCACTTTGTCGCGGAAGTACTTGCTCAGAGATTTGGGCGTATTGATTTCCACCTTATAGCCACCCAGAATCTGGGATAGCTCTTGTTCCAAATCGTAGAGTTTGAAAAAGCCCACCCTGGCTCCGGGCTCAAATTCCACCAGCACATCCACGTCGCTTTCAGGGCCAAAGTCGTCTCGCAGAACAGATCCGAAGAAGGCGAGCTTGCAGATGTGATTGCGTTGGCAGAAGTTGGCGATCTTGCCCTTGGGCACCTCGATTTTGTTATTCACCCTTCTACACCTCACTGCAATTTCCTAATATAATGGACTCGCGAAGTTCTCTTGAGGCTTCGGGAGTCAGCGGATCTCCCGCAACTCCTCATTGACGGCCTCCGGGTCAAAGGCCCCCGGGTCAAACCCGCCGCCTATCCATTCCAGGTACTCGTCGTGCTCCGGATGCTTGGGGTCCTGGATGGCCTCCAGAAAATCGGCGTAGCCGGGAAGGCCGCCCACGTCCTCTGGTGGGCAGGCCCTCTTGCCCGTGAGACAACGCGGGAAGTGCGCCCGTGGCTCTGGCGGCAGGATCTTTTCCACCAAGATCTCGTGTTCCCAATCGTCGCCAAAGTCGTACATGTAAGTGAATCTGTCTCTTTCACCCATGATGATCTGGCTCAGCTTGACCCTTCTCTCGCTCCTGATCCCTAATTCACCGGTCTCATCGTCTTCGGGATCGCCAAAGTAGGCACCCCGAACGGTGAACATGTGCAGGTGGCAGCCGCACCAGCCCATGACGATCTGCAGAATGCGGTGCAGTTTAGCCAGGCTGATATCATTCCGCACCTCGATGCGTCGCCAGATGGGCGGACGGAGGTCCTTCAGGGTCACCTTGAGTCGATAGATGAACACTTCTCCCGGCTGTCTCTTGGCGGGCATAGGATTCGTCTCCTTCCCATATTTCCAGCAATCCGCTCATGTTATCTCCAATCAGCTCCTTCATATCCAAAATCCAGGCAGGATCACGCCACAAAGAGGGTCTCCATATGGCTCGGAATATGTCCGCGGGGGAGATAATTGGTGCTGGCTTCCACCAGGTGTTTTTCTACAAGATCCACTGGACGGCCCAATAGGTCCTGAAGCTCTTCTTTCATCTCCAGCAGGTCGTCGGATATCCACCGAGCGTCGGGAGCGAAGACCACGAGCACATCGATATCACTTCGGGCCGAAAGTCATCGCGAAGGACAGAACCGAACAGAGAAAGTTCCGTAACCTTCCAGCGGCGGCAGAAATCGGCGATCTTGTCTTTAGGAATTTCGATTCTCTGATTCACGGTTATTTCTCCATTTCGATCTCGCTTCGTACTGCCCTTACTCTAAATCTGTCCGCTCTATGTCTGCCTCACTCAATGGTTCATCCACCGCGTTGCGTAACCAGGAGGGATCGTAGCCCGCTGCCGAAACACCCTCAACCTGGATATTGACCTTTGCACCATCAGATCTGTCAGCAAGGTTCGCAATGGCAGGGAACGATTTGAAGACTTGTTCACGACTCGCGCTAAACGCCAACTTCACCACATGCTGTACCACGCCGGGACGTGGAGGCTCGATGGTCGTGGAGGGTTTCTCCTCTGTGCCCGGCGTCTCACGGATTTCTTTTTCCTCGGCCGGCGCTTCCGGCACGGCGGAAGGAAGCATGATAAATCCGGAATCCAGATCAACCTCATCCTCAGCAATTGGGCGGCTGATCGCTACTTTCTCATGGCTAATTTGAAACTTGTAGTCAACACCGAGAACCGGCACAGCGCCGCTTGCGTAGCCCAGCGTTCCTTCTGCCACGCCCCGGGCAATGGCTCTCTGCAAGACTCCTGCAGAGTCCAGTCGTGGCGGCTCGATGTCCCGATAGAAGGCCTCGACCGCTTCGGAAACCCGGATCCCCAGCCTTGGCGGCTTCCCCGCAGCCACCGCCTCTCCCAGCTTGAGACGTTCGATGATCTTACTGGGCGTCACGGAACCATGAATCTTCTGAACACCCTGACTGGTCAGGAGCTCCATGACCCGCTCATGGACGCTTGTCGCCTGCAGGGGTCTTCCGCCTTTTTCGAGTTTCTCGATCTTCAACTCGCCTCCCTCGACCCGAGGAAGCCAAACTGCGCTATATAAGTCCCGAATTGTTGACTCGGCCGCGGCCTCCTCGGTGCGGCGGCGTTCCTTAAGCTGGTCAATCTGATCCTTCGAGAGACGGAGCGCCTGCTTTTTCGCCTCCACTCGTTCGATGGCGAGAAGGTATCGGGCCGCACGGCGCAGGGCTTCGATCTGCTTCTTGTCGGGGATGGCCAGCCCAATTCCGTTCCGGTAGCGCCGGGGCCGATCCCCGTACTTGGACAAGAAGTCCTTTGCAACTCGCTCTTGCTCGTCCCCTGCCGCTCCCGCGAATTCAAGGGGCAGGTAGCCAACCAGAAAGCGCGGTTCTTCGTCAGGTATATCCTGGCTCTTGCTGGGCCAGACCACGGCCGCATGACGGCCAGCTAATCGTTGATTGAGCAGCTCTTGAATCTTCGACCGGACCGGACCGTGCCCCCCGGCACGCGCCTCCTCCCGGGAGACTTCTTGCTCAGCATCCTCGATGAGCTTCGTAACATTTGGGTCCTTCTTGAAGCAGTACCGTATGCCGTCATAGTGGAGGTAAAGGCACGAGTCCCGAAGCTCCGAGAGGACCGCCGTAGCCGTGATGTTATCAAGGTCAGGGCCGACGCAAGCGGCGAGCAGTTCCTTTTCCGTGACGCCGGGTGGGAGGGAATCTCCTTCACCCTCACCCTGGCGCCGGAGTCCCCCGAAGGAGCAAACCAGGATCGCGGTAGCTAACCGGGTAGCCGCCCTTACGCTGGATAAATCCGGCCTTTCGCGGGCAAGACGGTCATCAATTCGCTTGGCCCGAGCATTTGGCCCTTCGATATCGGCGCTGATTACAGGGTCATAGTCATTTTGAGCGCCCAGTTCCTTGAGCATCTTGAGTCGCACATCCACATCCTGGAGGGGAATTTCTCCCGCGCCCAAGAGAGGATGAGCGATGCCGCGCCTTTTCAGGGAGTGCAGGCAGGAGGCAAGAAATCGAAGTGCTCCTCGCGTTCGCTGGAAGGCATCTACGGAAGCCCAACGATCCTTCATGATGTCGATCAGGGTCGGGTGAAATGGGTAGGCTGAACAGATGCGATCCCGGAGACGCAGCCCTTCCTCTTCCGCCTGCTGTCGCTCGGCGGGAGTATCCGCGTAGGCTCGCCACATGCCGGTCAATGCCTCTTGATAGGCCATGGCAACCTCTGTTGCCGCAGCCTCATCTGGCCTGGCACCAAGAAGTCGACGCTGAAGCACCGGCAAGATTTCATCGCCGGCCACCGGCTCCCGAAGCTGATCCACGCGCGCCGCGATCTTATCGAGTTCCTGCAGTAATGCAATGTTGTCCACCGCCTCGCGAGCACTCCATTGGAGAGAGTAAACGAGAGCTGCCCGCGAACTCCCCGCCACCTCCACTGTGAGCGTGTGGAAGAAGTGCATCGCCTGACGGCGTAGGGTTGAATCCAGCACGGCGATTGCCGCTGCACCCTCCATGTACTTCAGCACCTCGTCCAGAAGGATAAGGACCGGTCGGCCGTTGGCACCCTTGGTGAGCAGATCGCGCACCACATCTCCTGCCGGCGCAACCCTTTCCCGGTCGTGTCCCTCCACCAGTGGGAAAGCCCTTTCCGGATCGATCTGCCAGGCGATCCAACCCCACATCGTCCGAATAATCCGACCGTCTTCGAGGGACTTGCCATTGCGAGCGTCGAACTTCTCACCATCGAAGACGGCCACCGCCACCTCTCCTGGGTCTGCGAAATCTCTCGCTTCGGGGACCGCTTTTAGCGCCCGCCGGCTTCGGGCCGCATGCAAAAGGGCCGCCAGGGTGTGCGACTTGCCCCCTCCGAAGGGAGTTCTCACCTTGAGGACGCGGTTGTAGCTCGTCTCCCCCGAAAGGGACGCCAGCACTTCCTCCAGGAGCTTTCGGAGATCTGCTGTCAGGTAGGTTGCACGGAAAAAGGCCTCTGGATCGCGGTAGACTAGCGGGACGTTGGGATCGCCCGCCGCGATGGCCCCCAGGTCTATGGCGAATACGGCCTCCGTCAGGGTCCCAGCCTCTACATCAGGATGTAGCCTCACGATATCGGTCCAGGGACTAAGCTTATGCGTGGTCATCTGAGCAATACCTCCTGCAATGGACCTGTGTTTCCTCTATTTTTGCGACTCAGTCGTGCGCAACTCGGGTGAGGGTTCAGCGAATAAAGCCAGGTATGGGCTGCGTTATCCGCCGCTTGACCTTCTTGCGATTACCATGTCCTGTTGTCTGCGATCCTCAAGGTATTATCGATTTTAGCAATTATCGATAATAACAAGCTCGGTATTTTCAAGAGCGAAAATAACCCTTAGCGAGGCTTCGCCTCTCAATATTGCAGCCGTCTCTGCCCTGTTCTATCCTCTTCCAAGGATAATCGCTGATCGATGAGCGTCCGCCAGTTCGACAGTAGCTTGTCCAGTGCAGTTTGTTCTGCGGACGTTGTGGAAATAAGGGGCTTCGATTCCTCGGCCTTGCCTTTGAGACCGGCCCCAGCGAGGGCTTGGGCCACGAGGCGGAGGCGTTCCTGGTCCGGACGCACCTCATCCAGAAACCGATTCAGGTTGCGTGGCTCATTCTCGATGAGCCAAAGGATCCGATGAAGAGTATCGATCAGCGGCGCGGGTCGACCTTCGTGGTCAGACAGGCCCAATTTTTCATCAGCGCCCCGTTCCGTGAAGTCGCGGAGGCGATATTTCCCCTTCTTCTTTTCCACCAAGGCCCGGCTTCCGGTCGAAAGCCCGTTCGTTCCATCGAGTTCCACCGGCTGGCCATAGGTAAAGACGATCGCCTCCCCTGCCTCCAGCTCGCCTGCTTTGTAGGTATAACGCCAGAGGACATAGAAACGGCTGGGCCCGTCCACCGCTGCAATGCCCGAACGCGGAACACCAAAGATCTTTTCCAGGAGCATCTCCAGAACCACACCTTCCACCTCGGTGAGAAATCGCTCGGTGGGCACTTCCTCTCCATTGGCGTACTCGACCTTCGCGAAGCGGGTGAAGGCACGCAGCCCCGCCCCCACGGCGGCAATGACCAGATCCGCACCCGTAATCCCCATCTCCCAGAGGGTCTCCACCCGCTCACGGACGATCTGTTCCAGCTCGGGTCGAACCTCTTCCTCATACCTGCCAGCCTCGATTGCCTCGCGCTTGCGGGCGACGAGAAAGATGCTGGAGGCGAGGGCTGCGGAGTCCAGTGCCACAAGCCTATAGCCTTCTGTATCCAGCGGCCATGCCTCGGTCACATTGAACCCTGCTTGCCGGAGAGCATTGACCAAGGTTGCCCAGCCGAGGGTAGTCTTGTGGGCGTAGACCACAGTCATCTGACCATCCGCCTTCAGGACGCGGTGGGCCTCGGCGAACGATTGGGCCATCATCGCCTCGTAGGCCTGCCTAGACGCAGCTTTGCTTTTGTGTCGCCACGGCGATGCAACGGCCTCATTCTTCTTTGGTGAAATCTCTGTTGCAAAGTGCTCGGGGTAGAGGTGGCCAACTGTGCGTTTGAGCCATACATAAAAGAAATCCGATAGCGCTGCGTATTGAATGTTGTCATAATACGGCGGATCGGTAATGACCGCATCGAAGGAACCATCGGACCAGGGCAGGGCCGTCGCTGATCCTCGGTGAAGAGTAGCAGCCAGCGCTGCATTCAAACAGCACCCAATTGCTCGTACGAGTCCCTCAAGTGCTTCTTCCGATCCACCGGAGGCTCCTCCAAAAGGATTCGACTCGGAGAAATCCCATAGCATAGGCAACGCTTGACGCCCAAAGACCTGGACAGTGAGAAGCTTCTTGGAATCCCATGGACATAAAGTATTAGAGCGTGTCGAAATCTTATCGAGGATAAACCCTGCATAGGAGATTAGACATTTCGTCCTCTCTTCCTCATAATCCTGCTGCCGCATCTCTGCTTCCGCCGCATGGAGCTCGGCTACAAGCGTGAGCAAAGACAACATCTGCCGCGGTGTGAATAGGATGCGAAAGGTTCCCATGCCGTAGTGCGGAATCTGATCGGTCAATTTCTCCACCAGCATCTCATTCGGCACAGTCAGGCCCGTCCGCGCGCATAGGGCCTCGATCCGCAGGCGGATGGCTTCTTCGCCCGGGACAAATCCGGGCAGGCGATCCGCCGAGAGGTAGATCTTGCCTTGTCTACCTGGTCGCGTGCAGACCACCGCCATCATCTGTTGCCCCATCCGCCCGGCGCACCCCTCTGTTTTCACATAATCACTGTCCGCTACCGTCCCACAGAAGGGGCAGGTGGCGTTGCCTCCTTTGGAGAAAGCAGCCGGGTCGAAACCCAGTCCCTCTTCACTCGCCGCTTCCACTACCTCGAACCGAACCCGCTTCCCTGCCTGCGCCGCGGACGCGGCAGGCAGGTGGCCTTTCGGGGCAATCATCTTCAGCGCAACGTAATGCCCTCTCTTCTTGCAGAGCCAGGTCTGGCGCACCAATGGCACCGTCGCTCCGCACGAAGGCTTCTTGCAGCGCACGGTCCGTGTCCAGAGGTAAGCTATCGGTGTGAGGTGGCATGACGGGAGCTCGGCGGCAAGGCTTTGCTGCTTGGAGGATTTAAAGTCCCGCCCGGACATTTCCAACTGCGGCTCACCGAGAACCTGCTTGACCTTCGCGGCCTTCGGATCAGGAATGGGGGGATACAGGTCCCCAATCTCCTCCTCCACTTTCTCCAATACCCAATTACCCCAATAGCGTACCTCTTCAGCCAGGCCTGCCCAGGTCCCATCCTTGGCCGAGCCCTTAGCGGTCTTATCGGGCTTGCCATACTTCTGCGGGTAGACCAAGGTGCAAAGTTCGATGATGTGGGCCACAGGATTCAGTTCGAGCGCATAGGCCTCGCAGCCGAGACGCAGTGCCTCCAGGGGAATCGAGCCACCTCCGGCAAACATGTCGAGCACCTTCGGACGAGGGGCGCGCCCTTCGCGGATGTCTTCCACCGTGATCTTTTTGCCGGTTTCCTGCGAGAGCCGCTCGGCGTGTGCCTCCAGGATATGCTGCTCGGCCTCCGCAACTACCTTCGGATCGCCCGGATACTTACAGAGCCGCTCGACAAACTTCGCTGCATTGGCCCGCCCTAGGCTGTCTCGTTTCTCCTCCGGCCCATTTGCAGGGCGAAACCGATTCGCGGGGACAAGCACTCCATAGACCGCTGCTCTGCAAGCCACCAGGGGCCTCCGCGCCCACCAAAGATGCAGAGTGCAGATGTGTCCCCTGCGTACGTTCTTCTCCCGCGATGCCTCTGCACTGATCGCCTGGATGGGGAGATAGTCCTCGATAAGCCTGCGGTCGTAATTCATCGTCTCTTCCCGTCTGCGGATTCGAGATAGCTAATTACCTGTAAGTTGGGGATTGTGCGATTAAGAAAATCAAAATCGTGGGCCAGCAAAGGTATGTTCCGATGCACAGCCGTAGCCGCAATCCAGCAATCTCCAGCTTCAAAACGGCGCCCATCTCTCCGACTCGCCTCCATGACGCGTGCCCACGCCTGGGCAAGCTCATAATCATAAGGGATTACGAGGAAACGCCGAATGAATGCATCCAAACCTTGCCGCGATGTTTCACCCCAGCCGCTCGCTTCTGCCCAGTCCCAAAGCTCGGCAACAGTTTGAAAGCTAAGAGCAAGCACTTGACCGCGCATATGGTCTTCATACTTGACGAAGAGAGCGTCGGCCTTCTTTTTCGGGTGAAGTAGGCTCGCGACGGTCGTATCAAGCAAGACTGCGTCCATGCTACACCCCCGAACCGACGGTCTTCTGGCGAGCTGCCCGCTCATTTAGAATATGCCTCATCAATTCGTCGGGATCATCATCCGCAGGCCAAAGAGCGCTGATTTCGCCGATGTCAGACGCACGCGTAATGCCCTGAATGTCCGCAAGTTCATCAAGAGATAGCAATTTCCAGAATGATATTCCCTCCATGGATTCTCCAATACCACCCACATCCTCCAATACGAGAATTGAATCAACCTGTAACTGGGGATCTTTCTTCTCCCCCAATATCGCCTGGCCGACGACCTTCACAGTGCGCATCCAGGCATTGGGAAGTACTTCTCGATGTTCATCCTTGAAATAGCAGATCCACTTTGTCCCATCGGGTTCCCACAGCCTCCCGGTGAGAGTGCCGTGGCCACTCAAAATTTCCAGCCGACCAACTTTGGCGATGCCAGAAACGCCAATTGGTTGACCAAGTAGTTCACGGATTTTATTCCTGAAGGGTGGATCATAGATCGCTGAGGAGAAACCCTGCCCATCCCGCGCCTCAAATCGTATCGCCTCAATTCCGTGCCCCAGGACATTTCCAAGGGACTCACATGCTGTCAGAACACCCATGTCAAAACCTGTTGGGAGGTTGGACGAGGTTGTATCTCCTTTCGCAATTACGGCCATTCCTTCCACAAGCTTCTTCAGACTCTCCTCCCCAATATATTGAAACAGATGCAGCTGCACAGGAGGCTCTGCAAGCTCAAGTTCCGCGACGGCACTCCCGGGCTTCCATTCTATCAAAAACAGTTCGCACAGCTCTTCGATCTCGCGCCGCCTGCGCCCTTGACCCCCCGACTGCTGGCCATAGAGCACTTGTGCCACCCGCCTGAGAGCCTGTTGCGCACGACAGATGATCTCCGCCAGGTCATCGACTGATAGGCGCGCTTTGCCGACCTTCGGTCCACTGATCGCAACCCTGAGCCTTGGGAGGCTCACTCCTCCTATATTGCTGTACGTATCAGCCATAGGCTACCTCCATTCTTCGTTACTCAAAAACAAGGGCGTTGGCGGGTATTTCGTAGAACCGTGCCGCCAAGATCTCCCGCTTGGCATGGTCAAGCCTTGCAGCCGGGTTCTGAATCCGAACGAGTTCTGGTCCCTCACCGAGCGGATCCCACACCACATAGAGCCAATAGCTCTCAGAAAGCTGCTGAGCCTTATACCATTCGTTGGTGGTAAGCCGGATGGCTTGGCCGCGGCCTCTGCCTTTGACTTCGATCCGTTTCACCTCCAACTCACCCGTTGCTTCATCGCGAATCTTATGGGCTCGAATATCAAACCCATACTTGAGATGGCCTACGCGCTCGATGCGGTCTTGGGGGAATCCTTCAGCTATGAGCGCAGCAATAACGAAATCCTCGGCCGCCAGTTCACTTTTGCGACGAACTTGCGGATCTAATTCATCTGTTAGAGAGGCGAACTGCCCTCCTGTCTCTGCGTCTGGAGGAAAGACCACGGCCGTAGCCACATGGCGAACAGGCCCGGTTCGGGCGATCTCCAGGCGCTTCAGGACAGCACGTCGTTCCTCCCGAGACTGTTCGAGATCTTCCACATACCGTCGTGCCTCCTCGGCGGCCAGCTTGAATTCCGGCCTCATACCAACTTCTGCCGCCAAAAGCATCGCCCGCTCCTGGGCCTTGTCAATGCGCGCCTTGAAGGATTTCTCCAGATACTCCCGAACGATCTGGGCGTGTTGCTCCCGCTCCTTCTGGGTCCGTTTCCGGCACTCGAGCTGGTAAGTGCTTTTCAGGAAATCGGAGGCGGCCTGCACATCGACCGGATCTAATTCTGTTGGTGAACTTGGATGAGGCGGGAGGTTCAAAAGGATGTCACTCGGAACGATCTCAAAATCTTTCCCCTCTCCACGCACCGCCACAAGTTCGCCATAAATAGGAGTATCCTCTCCCTTGGTATCCTTTCCACGGATGGCGATTTCAAAGAAGTGAAGGCAGTAGGGTCTCTCGGTGAGAGGATCCAAATAGATCCCGACGCCTCCTGCGAGAGGGGAAAGCCGGTCCCGTAGCTTCTCATCCACCGCCGCATAAAGCGGATGACCGGGCCCCATCAGCACAGCATCCAGGTGGGCATCCTGATCCAGGTGATATTTGTGGAAGGTGATCTTGCGATAGCTCGCCTCCGCTTTGCCCAGACGGTGCACTGCTTGGAGGCGTTCCGACCGCAGATCTGCCGGAACATGATCTATTCGCCAGAGCCCGTCTGCCCGCGCCTCAAGGCGCAGAGCGACTTCGCGGGCAGCCGCAACAAATTGAGCCTCCACATATCGCGGCATCAGGCGCTGCTCTTCCACCTCCAGGTTCCGCCTTTGAAATCCGGTAAAGTCCACGTGGGCCCGCGCCAGGGCGATACCGGTGGCTTGCTCGTATTCTTTCAGTTTATCCGGATCGATGCGGTCGATCTGATCAATATACTCATCCAGTCGCCTCGGATCGTACGCTGCCTCCCGCAGCATCTCGGGAAGGTTAACCGCATTGAGTGACAGCACCTCCCCGATTACATCGAAGACTCGGCCTTGCAGGGCATCCTTCATTTGATCTAACTTTTCTAAGAGCCGGTGCAAGATGCGGCCTTCGATGATCGGTTGGCCCTCTTCCGAGTCCGTGGCGACGAAATTAAAGACATAGACGTCCCTTTCCTGGCCTATCCGATGGATGCGACCCAGGCGTTGCTCGAGGCGAGTGGGATTCCAGGGCATGTCATAGTTGATCATGAGATGACAAAACTGGAGGTTGATTCCCTCGCCTGCGGCTTCCGTGGCTACACAGATTTGGGATTGTGTGCGGAAGAGTTCCTGGGCGCGTTTCCGTTCATGAGGGTTCATCCTGCCGTGAATCTCACAGGTCGTGTAGCCCCATCGCTGAAGATGGTCTCGGACATAGTAGAGGGTGTCCCGGTGTTCGGTAAAAAGGAGAAGCTTTCCTCGACCATCTTTCAGCTCCGAGAATTGGGCTCCCTGAAGGCAATCCCGCAGGGCAGCCAATTTGGAGTCGCTGGCTTGTTCTCGCACCCGATGGGCTTGCTCTATCAAGTCTTTGAGGGCGGCCACTTCGCTCCGAAGCTGGTCAATTTCGACGGCCGCAGTGTACTCATCAATGAGCTGATCGCGAGCCCCCTCATCGAGGTCATCCTCATCTTGTTCCGCATCAGGCAGTCTGCTTTGAATTGTCTCCAATCGTCGGGCCGTTTGGGTTGAGGAAAGGCTCTCGAGTTCCTCCAATAGGGATTGCTGCTTCTGCAGCCGCCGCCGTATGGACTCGTGGATTGCATAGGCGGAGCTTGCCAGCCTCCGCTGGAGGACCGTGCGGGCCAGCGCGGCGCTTGACCGTCGCTGCCCTGTTTGACTCGGCAGGAATTGGTTAATATAGGCGGTGACTGCCTTATAGAGTGCGTATTCCTCGCTACTCAGACAGAAAGTGACCGTCTTTGCATGGCGATCCGGAAAAAGCCGGCATCCTTGCAGATCTCTTAGGTCTTCCTTAAGGCGCCTTAACGCCCAAGGGCAGTCATCGCCGAGCCGAAAGACCTCCCTCCGAATGATACCTGCTTGGTGTCCCAATCGGTGGGGCTCAGGAAAGAGGTCCGGATCCAGGAGGCGGAGGAAATGGGCAAACCGGTCCTCGTCGCCGTGATGAGGGGTGGCAGTCAACAGCAACACATGGTCGGCCTGGGCCGTCAGGCGTTTCGCCAACTGATAACGCTTCGTCTCGGCTACCTCATCGGAACGGCCAGCCTGGGATTTCGTGTAGGCAGAGCACTTGTGGGCCTCGTCGATCACGATCAAGTCCCATGTCTGTTGCCAGACACGCTCACGCACGTCCTCTTGTTTTGCATAATCCATGGAGGCGATGACCTGATTGGAGCGCTGCCATGGATTTGTGAGCTGTTGCTGATCCACCGCGGAAAAAACGAGATCGAAGGCTTCTCCAAACCAGCGCAGCATCTCATCCTGCCATTGAATCGTGAGAGGGGCCGGGCACAGGATTAAGACCCGCTCGATGGCCTCGCGCAGCTTCAGCTCCTTTATCAGCAGTCCCGCCATGATCGTCTTGCCGGCACCCGGGTCATCTGCAAGCAGGAAACGCAGCCGAGGCTGCGGCAACATCTTTTGATAGACCGCTTCGATCTGGTGGGGAAGAGTACGAATGCCAGAAAGGCTCACCGCAAATTGACTATCGTAGGCATAGGCGAGATGAATCCGGGTGGACTCCACGAGGAGACGAAGCTTTTCCGCGTCCACCGGCTTTACGGAAACCAAAGACTCGCGATCAATGACTGTCAAAGCTTCGGCCTCAGACGAGGAGAGCACTACCTCATCCAGCGAGCCATCCGGCAGCCGCACACGACACTCATAGCCGCTCGACCCATCAGGGCTTAAAGCTCGTGCATCTTCGAGGATTACGGGCACATCAAAATGACCAGGCAACGAAATGCGCTGGCCGATAGGTAGCGTGAGTTCCTTACTCATTTTTCCTTTAACGATCCTTTTCGCCTCTCCAGTTCCTTGGCCACCACTGCGGCGACCCAGTCCTGAATGGTGGTGTCACCTTCGGCGACCTTGATGCGCAGGCGCTTGTGAACCTCCTCGGGGAGGCGGACATGGATCATCCGGCCGTCGCGTTTCTCATTGTTCTTTTTAGACATTCTCTTTTCCATGCGGAACCTCGGATCTCGGATTTTGGTTAGCAATATATCCGGGATAGATGCCAAAGTAAAGACCTTTTCCTTGCCCTTTTTAGGGTTGACAATTTCCCAACTTGGCCGATAATCGGGCGAAATGGAAATGAGAATGGAGGGCGGAGGGCAAATCGAATCAAGGGGGCTTTCCAGCGGATCATGGGCCATGGAGGGCGAGTCGGTTCGGAAATGGCAGATCCTCCTGGTCATTCTGGTCCTTGCCGTGGCGGCCTTCCTCCTCTTCTTCCGCCTGGGCGCGGGCAGCCTCCATTCCTGGACCGAGGCGATCTACGCCGAAATCGGGAAGCAGATCCTGGCTACCGGGGATTGGAACACCCTCCATCACAATGGAAGAGTCTACCTGAAGAAGCCGCCCCTCTTCATGTGGCTCACCGCCCTGGCCTATCAGGCCCTGGGGATCAGTGAGTTCTCGGCCCGCCTCGCCTCTCCCCTCTTCGCCCTGGGGATCTTGCTGCTCGTCTATCTATTCGCTCGCCGGATCGGCCCCTGGCCGACCGGATTGGGGGCCATCCTCCTCCTGCTCCACGGGGTCAAGGACTGGCAATACGCCCACCGTTTCAATTTCCTGGCCCTCTGCCGGGTGGGCAACCTGGAGATCCCCCTCACCTTCTTCATCGCCTGGGCGATGTATCTTTTCTGGAGGGGACGCGAGCGCCCGCGCTGCCTTCTCTGGATGGGCATCCCCTTGGGCCTGGGGATCATGACCAAGAGCGCGGTGGGCCTGCTCCCCTTTCTTGTCGCCCTCCTCTTCGTGTTCTTCACCCGAAAACGGATCGTCTGGAGCTGGCGCCATCTGGCCGCCGGCCTCGGTTTGGGCCTCCTCATCGCCGTCCCCTGGCACCTCGGCCAGCTCCTCCTCCACGGCCAGGATTTCTGGCATGATTATGTCTCCACCACCCTCTTCTCCCGGGTCAGCCATTATCTGACCCGCACCAAAGGCGAGACCTATTATCTGGCCATCCTCCGCAAGGGGTTTGGCCTCTCGGCCTATTTGCTTCCCCTCGCACTCCTCTATGCGCTGTACCAGGGGGCGCGAAGGCGGGACGATGCCAGCCTCCTCCTGCTCCTCTGGGCGCTTCTACCCCTCTTGCTCTTCTCCCTCTCCCGGGACAAGAATGGATGGTATATTGCCCAGATCTATCCAGCCATGGCCCTCCTGCTCAGCCGATTTCTGTGGGGTGCCTCGAAGAGGCCCTGGGCCTTCGGCCTGGTCATTGCCTTGCTCTTCGCCTCTGGCCTGCGTTTTCCCCCGCCCGCCGACCCGGCACGGGACATCAAGGCCCTGGCCCCTTGCATCCAGGCCTGGGTCAAGCCAGGGGAGATCCTTTATGAATACGGGGTGGGGTTCGGTACCCCGGCCCCCAACCTGACCTTCTACGCCGATCGCCTCACCCGCTCGCTCGGAAAAAGGCCTCTGGCCGAGGCCTTGGAGACAGAGGGCCGCTTTTTAGCGACCACCACCGATTATTGGCACCAGGATGAGCAGGGAGGCAGATTGATCTGCCAATCGGGGAGATGGGTCCTGCTGAAGGCCGAGGGGCGGGGAACGGGCAAGGCCAGCCATGCCCAAGAGGTCGAGGCAGGAAAGGCACCCGCCCCTTCTGAAGGTGAAAAGGATGAAACCTCGTCGGAGGCCGAATGATGATCCAGCCTCCTGAAAGGCCATTGGAGAGCCTCCCCGGCGGTTCGATCTCGCAGACCATTGCCGATTTCGCGGCCCGGTATCCCTTTCCTCTCGATGATTTCCAAATCCAGGCCCTCCGCCGGATCGCCGAAGGTTCCTCGGTCATCGTCTCCGCCCCCACCGGGGCCGGAAAGACGCTGATCGCCGAATTCGCCATCTGGGTCGCCTTATCCCGGCAGCGCCGTATCGGATATACCACCCCGCTCAAGGCCCTCAGCAACCAGAAGTACGCGGACTTCCAGCGGGAGTTTGGGGAGGAGCAGGTCGGGATCCTCACCGGCGATGTGAAGGTCAATCCCCACGCCCCCCTGCTGGTGATGACCACCGAGATCCTCCGCAATATGTTCTACGAGCGGGACTTCCCGCAGATGGCCTATGTGGTGCTGGATGAATGCCACTTCATCGGGGATGAGGGTCGGGGAACGGTGTGGGAGGAGATCATCATCAACTGCCCCCGCGACATCCGCCTGGTCGCCCTGTCCGCCACCGTCTCCAACATCCGGGAGATCGCGGACTGGATCGAGGAGGTCCACGGGCCGATGGAGGTCATCTATCACCCGGTGCGGCCGGTCCCGCTGGAATTCCTCTTCTGCGATCGGGAGGCAAAGATGGTCGCCCTGCAGGGGCTCACCCAGCGCCAGCTGGAGCAGAGCCTTTACAAAGGTAGCCCACGGCCGGAGCGCAGGGGCCGCGAGAGGGGGGGTAGAAGCCGCGAGCGGCTTCCCGGGCCCCGCCGGCCTGTTAGCCCCTCGCTGGTCATTCCTTCTCTGGAGGCCAGGGGCTGGCACCCGGCCATCTATTTCATCTTCAGCCGTGCCGGATGCGAACAGGCCTTGCAGAGGTTTTTGGAGGAGGGAGGGGGTCTCCTCGATCTGGGCCAGAAGGAACAGGTCGAGGGGCTCATCGAGGAGACCCTGTTGGAGTTTCCCAGCATTAGCTTAGAGAGCGAGCTCAATACCACCCTGCTCCAGGGCCTGAAGCGGGGCGTGGGGGTCCATCATGCGGGTATCCTCCCGGCCCTCAAGCGCCTGACCGAGATCCTCTTCGAGAAGGGCCTGGTCAAGGTGGTCTTTGCCACCGAGACTATGAGCCTGGGGATCCATATGCCCGCCAAGTCGGTGGTGCTGCAAGGCCTGTCCAAGCGCTCGGATTATGGATTCCGCAATCTGACCCATAACGAGATCACCCAGATGGCGGGGAGGGCGGGCCGCAGGGGAATCGATCCGGAGGGCAAATGCGTCGTGGCCTTGGACTCCAAGGAGGCCATCGGCGAGGCCCTCCACCTGGTTCGAGGGAAGCCGGAGCCCATCGCCAGCCAATTCCGCATCGGCTATAGCTCGGCTGCCCTGCTGCTGCGAAATTTCCCCGACGATCAGTTGATCCGCAAGATCGTCGAATCCAGCCTGGGACAATTCCAGAACCGGAAACGGATGGAAGTCTTAGAGGAACAGATCGAGCAGGCAGAAGAGCAAGCCAAGGAATCCAGGTCCTTCCAGCCCTTTTGCGGTGATCTACAGGAGATTCTTCAGTATCGGCAGGTCAGGGAGAGGGGAGAAGGATCAAAGGGCCAAAGGGAGAGGGAATCCTCCCGGTTGGAACTAACCGAGATGGCCTGCCATCGCTGCCCCAAGAGGGGGGAGTGCGAGCGGCGGCTCCGGCGATGGCGGCGCTGGGAGAGGAATCTGAACACCAAGCGGCAGGATCTCAACCTGCTGGCCAATTCCTATTGGGACCAGTTTCTGCGGGTGAGGGAGGTCCTGCAACATTTCGGTTATGTGAAGGATGAGGCGTTGACCGAAGAGGGCCATCTGATCGCCTCGTTGCGACACGACAACGAGCTGCTGGTGGCCCGCATCGCCTTTTCAGGGGCGCTGGAGGGGTTGAAGCCCGCGGAGGTAGCGGCGGTCCTCTCCTGCGCGGTAGAGGAGCCGAGAAGTCGAGAGGCCCTTATCGCCAAGGTCTTTTTAAAGGGTCAACCTCTGCTCAAGAGGAGGGTTCACCAGATGGAGGGCCTGGCCGAAGAGATCCTGCAGGTGCAGCAAGAAAGGGCGGTCTTCCTGCCCCTCAACCTCCATACGAACTTCATGGCGGCCGCCTATGAGTGGGCTTCAGGCGAGGAGGATTGGCTGGGACTGGTGCGCAGGACCTTCGGCGGCTACGAGGGAGATCTGATCCGCTCCTTCCGCCGGCTCATCGATCTGTGCCGACAGCTCATCGATGCGCCCACCCTGCCCACTGTCCTGCGGGAAAGCCTCTGGCAGGCCACAGAGATGTTAGACCGGAATATCGTCTGGGAGAGCGCGTTGATCTAATGTGCCCTTGATCGGAGAAATGGACTGATGCCCTGAGTTCGTCCCACGCTTCCGGAAGTGCACTCCCTGAGCCCTTTCCCAGGAAAGGGCTCAGGCAACAGCCCCTTCTACCACCTTCTCCCGCCGCGATCGCCGCCGCTCCCGCCGCGATCGCCGCCGGGCCGTCCGCCGCCTCCGCCGCCCCTTCGTCCGGAATCCCTCTGAGCTTCGGTCCGGGCCTCATTGACGACGATTTCCCGTCCATCGAGGTTTTGCCCGGTGAACTTGCGAATGGCCTCATCGGCCTCCTGCTGGGTCGACATCTCAACAAAGCCGAATCCCCTCGACTGTCCGGTGGAACGGTCGCTGATGAGGTTGACGGATTCCACGGTGCCAGCCTGAGAGAATAGATTCTCGAGGCTCTCCTTGGTGGTTGTATAAGACAAATTTCCCACATACAGCTTCTTCGGCATGATCCTGTCCCCCTATTCCTAAACCGCGAGCAAAGCCATTGAATAAAAATACGCGAGGCCAGAGAAAACCACGGAGGTCCTTTCACCACCAAGGAATTCAATGACTAACCGATCCTTATTCGATTTCTCCCAAATTGTCAAATGAAATATCAGAAAAAAGAAGGCGAGAAGAGGAAGAGGACAAAGGAGGTGAGGCAGATCGGGGCCAAATGGCCGGCCCCCTTCTGTTCTCCTTCTGTTCTCCTTGACCGGAAGAGGCCCTCCATGTTATCTTGGACAGGGCGGGCGTATGCTCGCCTTCCATCTTCCACTCAAGAAAGGTCATCCATGCGATACATCAGCACCCGCGGGGGAATAAGGCCAATCCCCTTCCGAGAAGCCGTGATGATGGGGCTCGCCCCCGATGGGGGCCTCCTCTTGCCCGAGGAGATCCCCGCCCTTTCTCCTGCGACTCTCCAGGCCTGGCAGAGGCTGCCTTATCAGGATCTGGCCTTTCAGATCATCTCCCGATATGCGGAAGATGTGCCCCCGGAGGTCCTGTGCGATCTCCTCGACGCCTCCTATGCCTCCTTCTCCCACTATGAGATCACCCCGGTGGTGCAGAAGGGGGGGGTTTATATCTTGGAGCTCTTCCATGGTCCCACCTTGGCCTTCAAGGATCTGGCCCTGCAATTCTTAGGCAACCTCTTTCAGTACCTCCTTTCCCAGACCGGTCAGAGGATGAATATCCTGGGGGCCACCTCCGGGGATACAGGCAGTGCTGCCATTTACGGGGTCAAGGGAAGGGCGAACATCCACATCTTCATCCTCCACCCCCATCAGAAGGTGAGCCGCATCCAGGAACTGCAGATGACCACAGTCCCGGATGCCAATGTCTTCAATATCGCCATCCGCGGGACCTTTGACGACGGCCAGGCCATCGTGAAGTCTATCTTCAACGATCTGCCCTTTAAGGAGCGCTTCGGCCTCGGCGCGATCAACTCTATCAATTGGGCACGGGTATTGGCCCAGGTGGTCTATTATTTCTATGCCTATTTTCGGGTGGCAGAGGAGAGGGGTGGGGGCGAGGTTCTGGTGTCGGTGCCCACCGGGAACTTCGGGGACATCTTCGCCGGATACATCGCCAAGAGGATGGGATTGCCCATCCGGCGCCTCATCCTGGCCACCAACGAGAACAATATCCTCACCCGCTTTGTCAGTCAGGGCGATTACTCCATCGGGGCCGTGGTTCCTACCTATAGCCCCTCCATGGACATCCAGGTGGCCAGCAACTTCGAGCGCTATCTCTACTATCTGTACGGTGAGGACCCCACCGCGCTGATAGAGGCCATGAAGATCTTCAAAAAGACGGGCAGACTGGCCTTCAAGGGGAAGGAGGCGGAGATGGCCCGGCGGGACTTCGCCTCTGCCTCAGTCGGGCAAGAGGATACCCTGGCCACCATTCGCGACTTCTACCTCAAGGAAGGCTATCTGCTCGATCCGCATAGCGCCGTGGGCCTGAGGGCGGGACTCCTTTGCCGGGAGGACCCTCTGCCACTGATCTGTCTGGCCACTGCCCATCCCGCCAAGTTCGGGGAGGCAGTGAAGAAGGCCATCGGAGCCAATCTCGAACTCCCGCCCGCTTTGGCGGACATCGAGAAGCAACCGGCCAGGTGCGTGGTCCTCGACGCTGCGGTCGAGGCGGTGAAGGGTTATATCGAGGCGAACGCCCTCAGGTAATATCTTCCCCCGAGACCTCTTCATTGTTTTTTCATTCCCTTCATCCGGGAAGTCCTTTCTGCATCATTAAAGGGTAGAGCCACTTTCACCACGCCTCCCAGGTGGCAGCAGAGGAGGTCTTCGATGAAGCACCCGGATATCCCATCTACCCCGACCCGGCAAGAGACCGCGACCTTGGCCATCTCGGGCATGCACTGTGCCTCCTGCGCCAGGGCCATCGAAAATGCCCTTTCGCAAAGGGAGGGGGTGTATCAGGCCTCGGTCAACTTCGCCTCGGAGAAGGCCCAGGTCTTATTCGATCCGGCCCGGGTGACCCGGGCTGCCCTGGAGCAGGTGGTGGAGGCGGTCGGCTATCAGGTCATTCGCGCCCCGGGGGCGGAGAAGAACCTCCTTCGCCTGAAGGTCATCGGCATGGACAATCCTCATTGCCTGGGCACGGTGAAAGGCGCCTTGGGGGGCCTGCCCGGCATCCTCTCTCAGGAGCTCTCCCTCAACGAACGCGCCCTCATCAGCTTCGACCCTCAAATCATCACCGCCGAGGCCATCAAAGGGGCCATCCAACAGGCCGGGTATACCCCCCTGGAGGAAGAGGCGACCAGCCTGGAGGCAGAGGTGGCCGCCCGGGAGAGGGAAATCGGTGGTCTCAAGGCCCGCTTCACCACCTCGACCCTTCTCGGCCTCTTACTCCTCTATGCGGCCATGGGGGCTCATTTGGGCCTGCCCCTGCCGCACCTGAGTCCTTCTTCCATGGCCCTCCTCCAATTCGCCCTCACCACCCCCATCCTCCTGGCCGGTTCCCTCTTCTACTGCCGGGGGATGCTCTCCCTCCTGAAGACCCGCACCGCCAACATGGATACCCTGGTGGCCCTGGGGACGGGTTCGGCCTACCTCTGGAGCACCTATGTCTCCATCTCGCTCTGGCTGGGTCGGGGGGGCTACGGCGTCGGCGACCTTTACTACGAAGTGGCCGGCCTGCTGATCGCCTTCATCCTCTTGGGGAAGTGGATGGAGGCCAGGGCCAAGGGCAAGACAGGAGAGGCGATCCGGGCCCTCATGGGCCTTCGGCCCCGCACGGCCGTGGTGATGCGGGAGGGAAAGGAGCAGGAGATCTCGATCGAGGAGGTGGCTGTGGGGGATGTCCTGATCGTGAGACCTGGAGAGAAGATCCCGGTGGACGGCCGCATCGTGGAGGGCAGATCTGCCGTGGACGAATCCATGATCACCGGAGAGTCCATTCCCCAGGAAAAGGGGCCCGGCGATATAGTCATCGGGGCGACCCTCAACAAGACCGGAAGCTTCAAATTCGCGGCCACCAAGGTGGGGAAGGAGACCGCGTTGGCCCAGATCATCCAATTCGTGGAGCAGGCCCAAGCCAGTAAGGCCCCCATCCAGGAGCTGGCCGACCGGATCTCCGCCTATTTCGTGCCGACGGTGGCCGGGATTGCCATCCTGGCCTTCCTCATCTGGCTGTTGGCCGGAAAGGGCTTCCTCTTCGCCCTCACCATCTTCATTGCGGTGATGATCATCGCCTGTCCCTGTGCCCTGGGGCTGGCAACCCCCACCGCGGTGATGGTGGGGACTGGCATTGGGGCCCAGAATGGCATCCTCATTCGCAGTGCCCAGGCCCTCCAGAGGGCCCGTTCCATTCAGTGCATCGTCTTCGATAAGACCGGGACCTTGACCCGAGGCCGTCCGGAGATGACCGATGTGATTCCCTTGGGCGGATATGGAAGGGAGGAGGTCTTGGGCTGGGCGGCCGCCGCGGAAAAGCGCTCCGAGCACCCCCTGGGAGAGGCCATCTTGAAGGGGGCGGAGAGGGAAGACGTACAAGTGAGGGATCCGGAGGCCTTTGAGTCCGTCACCGGCAAGGGAATCACCGCACGCCTGGAGGGAAGGGAAATCCTCCTGGGGAATCGCCGACTGATGGAGGAGAAGGGGATTGACCTGTCCTCAACGGAGGTTGATCTGCAGCGCCTGGAGCAGGAGGGCAAGACGGCTACCTTGGTGGCCGTCGAGGGAGGATTGGCCGGGATCGTCGCCGTGGCGGACACCCTCAAGGAGTTCTCCCGCGAGGCCATCCAGGCCCTGCAAAGGACGGGAAAGCAGGTGATCATGATCACCGGGGACAACGAGAGGACGGCCCGGGCGATCGCCCGTCAAGTAGGAATCGAAAGGGTCCTGGCCGAGGTCCTGCCCCAGGAAAAGGCACATCAGATCAAGATCCTGCAGCAGGAGGGCCTTCAGGTCGCCATGGTGGGAGATGGAATCAATGACGCCCCGGCCCTGACCCAGGCCGATTTAGGGATCGCACTGGGCAGCGGCACCGATGTGGCCATCGAGGCCGGGGATATCGTGCTGATTAGAGATGATCTGCGGGATGTGGTGGTTGCCCTGGACCTCTCCGGATATGTGATGGGCAAGATCAAGCAAAACCTCTTCTGGGCCTTCTTTTATAACCTGGTGGGCATACCGGTGGCGGCGGGCATCCTTTATCCCTTCACCGGGTTCCTCCTCAATCCGATTATTGCCGGGGCGGCCATGGCCTTCAGCTCGGTTTCAGTCATCTCCAATGCCCTGCTGATGCGCCGCTACCGCCCCCGGATCAAGAGGGCTGCCATGGCTTGATTCCCTGCTTACACCCTGGACTGGGAAATGCCTCTCGGAGCCATGGCGCCAGCCCGCCTCAGGCCTTGGAATCCTTTTCCTTCTCCTTCTCCTCGGAGGAGATTGCATTCTGCTCGGGCTTCTCCTCGACTGCCCCCTTGAACTCTCGGATGGCCTTCCCCAGGGAACTCCCCACCTGAGGGAGTTTCCCTGCCCCAAAGATCAATAGGGCGATCACCAGGACGATGATCAACTCCGGCATACCAATTCCCATCATCGTTTTCTCACCCCCTCTTCTCACTCAGAGGAGCGCAGGTTTCGCCCCCGCCTCTCTTGCTGCCGCGAAGTACTCTACCCCTTGCCTCCCTCTTCATCCGACCCATCTTCTCCGGGAGCAGACACCCACTCGATCCCTTCCCCATTTCACTGGCGAGACCTCGCTCGACTGTCCGGCCGAGGAGGCGGGAATGCACTCTCCTTTGGCAGCTCCTCGATCGTCTGATCCCGAAGATACTTCATCCGGGAACGATAGACCCTCCGGGTCTCGCTGATCTCGAAGATGGGGCACAGAAAGAGCCAGGCCGCTAGCAAAAAAATGATCCCCCGATAGGTCAGGAACCGGGTCCCGGAGGGGGAAAAATCGAGGAAATGGAGGCCCAAGAAGATCATCACCCCCAAGGCAACCAGGACAGCAGAGGTGAAGAGCCGCCTGATAGTCCGGCGAGGGGAGAAGAATTGGAGCGGGGGCCCCTCCCTCCTCCGGCGCGCCCGCATCCCCTCTAACATCGCCGACCCGATCCCCAACGCCGCCAGGGTCAAGGAAAACAGGGCGCTCCAGACGAAGATCCTCTCGTTTCTCATCTACCCAACCTGACCCCGTCCGCTCCCCATCTCACCTCTTGTGGAAATGACGCCCATGAGGGCGGCCATCCTCCCAATACGGCCAGAAAGGATAATGATAGTAGAAGAGCCAGTTGTAGTAAAGGCCTCCGTAGGGGTAGATGGGATAATAATAGGGGTAATAATTTGGCCCGTAATAGCGGTGGGCCTTGGCCCAGAGGTGAAGGAACTTGGAGGTGAGGACGGGATAGCGATATTCTGCCTCGCCGATCTTGAGGGACTTGCCGCCCATGACCTCCCCCACCACCGTCAGGTGGCGCCCACTACGATAGATGGCTGGATCGAGATAGCCGGAGTGATGGACCAAGAATCGGCCCTCCGACTCATCCGTGTCCATCGGTACATCCCCCCGTCCCAGCGGCTTCTGCAGGATCTCGAGCTCGGTCTCATCCTGGAGGTTCTTCGCCTCGATGATCTCCCCTCCCAGCAAGGCGGTGCGGCCGGTGAAGGCATCCGGGTCTTCTTTCAACTCCCGAAAGGAGATAGAACGATCGATCTCCGGCCGAAGCCCCCTCGGAACCACCGAGACACACCCCCCCAGAAGGATCAGGAGGGCCACCAGAGCCAAGGGCGAAAAGCCCTGCAGGCGAGAAGCCCCCCTTCGGGCCTGGTGGTGCTTATGGCAGTTAACTCTCCACCTCATATTTCACGACCTTGTAGGAATTAAAGACCTCCAGGGCCACATAGATGACCCCGATGAGGACCAGGCCGATGCCCGCGACAAAAGAGATGATGGGAAGGACGATCAGGGTCAAGGACCCGAAATAGGCGGGGGCGATCAGCAGGGAGGTGAGGATGAAGGAAAGGATGGCCAGATAAAGGCTGAGGATCCCATTCCGGTCCAGCCTGGCCCGCACCAGGAGTTTCTCTATCTGAGCGGTCAGGCTGCGCATCCGTCTCTCCTGGTTGGGATCCAGGGATTCTATCAGCTCCAGGCGCCTCTTCTCCTCGTTGAGCTCGCGAATGCGATCGATGATGTTTGAATACTTGTTCTGCAACCCCAGCAGGATCAGCCCGCAGCTCGAGATCATGATCGTCGGGGCCAATAGCCCGCTGATGAATTGAATCGCCTGATTGATATTGGCCAATCCCATCTCCTGTGTCCTACGGGGTGATCACCTTTTCCAGGCGCTCGTAGAAGACCTGCCGGAGGTACTTCAGTCCCTCCGCGAACTGGGCCTCCTCGGACAAGACCTTCATCTTCTTCTTTTCAAAGGAGGCATCCAGGGCGACCTTGGTCCTCCCCTCCGCCAGGCTGATCACGAAGACCTGCAGGCTGTATTTCACCTGGCCTGGTTCAAAGCCGCCCGCGGAGAGGGTCTTGCTGTCCGTGTACTCCCGGGGCTTGGTGGTGATCTTCCCCTCATCCTTCAAGGTTTGATCCGTCTTCTCTCCCATCCCGTTGATCGCCGACACCACCCCTTGCCAGAGCGTATTGAAAGGAAGATCAAAGGTCTTGGACTCAACGGCCTCCCCCGCTGCTACCTCTTCTCCCTCCTTGACCTTCTCGGCGGAGGCTCCCCCCGTCTTAGCTGCTGGTGCAGCCTCCGGGCTGGCCGGGGACCCCTCATATCGGGCCAGGAGCTTGGGATCGATGACAAATTCCCCAAAAGAGGCCTTCAGCCTCAAGCCGCCCCCGATGATCACCCCCTTGATCACTGACCCATCCCGGAGCCGGATCTCCACCGTTTCGCCTCCCACGATGGAAACGATGTCCTTGGGGTTCAGATTGACCTCCCCCACCCCCAGGCTGGCCTTCATCTTGATGATTTCATCCCTGAGTTCCCCCTTGATGAAACTCCCATCCTTCATCTTGAACTCAGAGGCCAAGGCGAAGACGGGCAGGGTCAAGAAGATCAAAAGCCAAAGGGCAATCCGCTTCTTCTTTTCCATCTCCTCTCTCCTCTCGGGTTGAAATGGATGCCGACCGCCCTCCCCGCAGCTCACCGCCAGGTCAGCAGTAAAATATAATCACCGGCGATGCCTCCATCTGTGCGCAGGGCGTTCCAACTTTTTTGTATCACTGGAGCCACCTCCCTGTCAAA
>Ga0315289_10000402_pt1 | contig 67610 bp, 61 predicted proteins | sample YL17G11_40_MG_FD_203452 | JGI IMG/M metagenome (GOLD analysis project Ga0315289, IMG submission 203452) | Sediment microbial communities from Yellowstone Lake, YNP, Wyoming, USA - YL17G11_40 | ecosystem: Environmental > Aquatic > Freshwater > Lake > Sediment | place: USA: Wyoming | collected... | reverse complement strand
CGGCCCCCGCCACCTTCCCCGAATAGATGAAGCCGGCATGAGGGACTACCGCCCCCAGGGCTTCTTCCTTGGCCACGCCTTCCTCGATATATTCCCGGACCTGAGAAAGAAGTCGTTCCCGCTTCTCTTCGTAAAAAGCACCGGCCACCGCTGGTTTCCTAATCATCTCCCGCCTCCATGGCGCGATTGCCCTTGCTGCCCAGCCACCATCGCAAGATCCGCGCCAGATTGCTGATCAGGTTGGGTCTACTGTTGGTGAGGAAGATCTGATCCTGGATGAGGAAGGTTTCATCGAAAAGCCGCCGAATCGGTTTCGCCTCCCCCGGCCCTGTGGCCACCTCCTTGTCCGCCAACTCCTCCCCGAAGAGGGGAACTATCTTGTCCTTCATGCGAAGTTCGGTATCGACCAGCAAGATCGCAAAATTCGGCCTCAGGGCCTCGACCCGGTCCAGAAAGGAGCCGATCTCCGATCCCTCGATGTGCTTGGGGGGAGAGGACTTTACCTCCAGGTAGAGAAGGTTCCCCTCCACCCAGGAGAGGACATCGTAGTCCCCGCCCGATTTGAGATGGTCCAATCTCACCCCCCAGATCGCGGAGGAGGAAAATTCTCTCTCCATCACCTGCGCCACGAACCACTCCAGGGTCCCCCCGAAGTTCCTCACCCCATCATGGGCCAGGGCAATCCCTGACTTTCTTTCGCGCAGGATCCCGCAACGCAGCAGGATGAGGAGGTATTCTTCTTCGACCTCCGGGGAGCAAAACCGCTGGAGCGAGGTGGGGCGAGAGGGCGACGAGGAATCGCGGCGGGCGATGAGCTCCCGGAGAAAGATGCGGAAAGAGTACCGCTTCATCATCTCGTAGAACTGGTGTTCCTTGGCCGGGGAGATCTTGGGCGGCAAGAGGAGGTTATCGGTGGGGTTCGCCCTGCGGAAGGCCAATCCCCTCCGGCGCAGGATCTCCGCCACCGGGACGAAGGGGCCTTCCAGCTTCTTCTGGATCTCCTCCACCTGCTGCTGAAGGACGCCGAGCTGGGATTTGATCTCTGCCAGTTCCTCTTCTACGGTTGGCCTTTTAGCCATGCCACTTCCTGAGCAAGCCCTTCCCGGATGGAGGTTTGGGGAAGGTATCCTAGAACGGTGCGGGCCTGCAGGCAATCGGCATAGGTGTGTCTCATCTCCCCTTTGAGGGAAGGCTCATGGTGCACCTGGATGGGTTGGCCGACAATCTCCTCCAGGTGTCGGATCACGGAATTGACGGAGACGCGAGATCCCCCGCCGATGTTGAAGACCCTCCCGGCCACCCCCTCCTGCAAGGCGAGCAAGTTGGCCTCCAGGACATCCGAGATGTAGGTAAAGTCCCGGGTCTGCTCCCCGTCACCGTAGAGTACGATCGCCTCCCCCTGGAGGGAATTCTTGATGAAGCGGTGAAAGGCCATATCGGGCCTCTGCCGGGGGCCATAGATTGTGAAGTAGCGGAGGGAGACCACCGGGATCCCATAGTTCTCCCAATAGAGATGACAGAGCTGCTCCGCGGCCAGCTTGGTCACCCCGTAGGGCGAGAAGGGCTGAAGGTAAGCATCCTCCCGCATGGGAAGCTCCACCTCTAAGCCATAGACCGAAGAAGAGGAGGCATAGACGATCTTTCTGACCCCGGCTCCACTCCGCTTCACCGCCTCTAACAGCCTTTGGGTCGCTTCGATATTGTTCCGGAGGTAGCCAAGAAAATCCTGTCCCCAGGATTTTCTCACCCCGGCCTGGGCCGCCTGATGGAAGATGAAATCCTGGTCCTTCACCAGGGAGTCCAGGTCCGCCTGATTCAGGTCCGCCTCCAGGAAATGGAAGCGGCTCTGGCCGCCCAACTCTCTTAGGTTGGCCTCCTTCTGTGCCCGCGGATAATAGTCGGTGAAGCAATCTAGGCCCGTCACCTCATGGCCCTCGCTAATCAGCCTTTGGCAAAGGTGGGACCCAATAAATCCTGCGGCCCCGGTGACCAGAGATCTGGGGGTATTTCCCATCTATCTAATCTCCCTCTTCTTTTTTCTTGTCTTCAATCCCTTGACTAGGGTTGAGGAAATGGGGTTAGGATCCCTCGGCCCTCAAGGCCTCTTCCGCCGCAGAAAAGACCTCCTCCACGGTAATCCCCTGCAGGCAGCGGTTCTCGGGACAACTCCTCTTGAAACAGGGGGCGCAATCGGCCCGGCCCTGCAGCACCCGGTGCCCTCCCCCATAAGGCCCGGTCCGTTTGGGGTCCGTAGGCCCGAACAGGGCGACGGTGGGGGTGCCCAGGGCCGCGGCGATGTGCATGGGTCCGGAATCGCAGGTGATCATCAGATCCACCTCTTTCAGCAGTGCACAGAGCTCCTTCAGGTTGGTCCTCCCGGCCACCACCACCGACGGCCTGTGCATTCGGCAGGCGATCTCCCCTGCCAGGCCTCGATCCTCCCGCCCACCGGTCAAGATGATCCTGGCCTGAAGGCAACAAGATAGTCGATCTCCCAGCTCGGCAAACCTATCGTTCGGCCAGCGCTTGCTCTGCCAGCGGGTGGGAGCGTTGAGGATCACCGTAGTCTCTCCCGCAGCGATGCCCCCTTCCCGCAAAAGCCCGCTTGCCGCCTCCTTTTCCCTTGGGCTCACGGCAATGTAGAATTCCGGCTCTCCCACCGCAAGGCCTAAGAAACGGGTGATCTCCAGATAACGGTCTACCGCGTGCATGGATCCATGATCCACGGAGACCTTGTGGGTGAGGAAGAGGGGGCTCATCTCCCGGGCCCGGGCATAGCCGAGGCGAAAAGGGGCCCCGGAGAGGAAGCTGGGGATGGCGCTCTTGAGCAGCCCTTGCAGGTCAATGACCAGATCGAACCTCCTGGCCCGCAGCACCTTCAGAAACTCCCATGCCTCTCTGAGCGCCGAGAGGCGGCTCGATCCTTGCTTCACCTCCCTCCGCCACCGTTTGCGGGAGGAGACGATCACCTCATCCAGATGCGGATTGCCAGCCACGATGCCCGCCGTCTCTTCCTCCACCATCCAGGCCAGGAAGGCGTCGGGAAATCCATGCCGCAGGGCCGCCACGGCGGGGAGGGCATGAACGACATCTCCGAGGGAGCTCGGCTTCACCACTAAGATGCGCTCGATCCGCTCCCGGGGGATGGAGGAGTGAGGTTTTGCCATGCCTCAAGCCTCCCTCAGGTCTCTGAGAATCCATTGCACGGCCTGATAGACATCACCGCTTATCAGATCGGGATGAGGACCCACATTGGGGGAGATCTGCTCGGATTGTCCCCTCCCATGGCCTGTCTGGACCAGGATCGATTTCATGCCCACATTCTTCCCTAGGGCCACATCACTCAGATGATCTCCTATCACATAGGACCCCAAAAGATCAAGATTCAGATCGCGGGCTGCCTTCCTCAGCATCCCGGCCTTGGGCTTCCGACAATCGCAAAGGGCCCGGTAGGGAGCCTCGCCGATCTCCGGGTGATGGGGACAGAAATAGATCCCGTCCAGGTAGGCCCCCTTTTCTTCCAGGAGCCCTGCGAGCCTTCCATGGATCTCTTCTACCCGGCTCTCCGAGAGAAAACCCCGGGCCACGCCTGATTGATTGCTGATGATCACCGCCTTCAAGCCGTGCTGGTTCAGGAGGCGCACCGATTCTGCCGCCCCGGGGATCAGCTTGAGGTCCTGCACGCAAGAGAGGTAGCCGACCTCCTCATTGATCGTCCCATCTCGGTCCAGAAAGACCGCAATATCTCTCTCCCGCCCCCGGCCCTTCTCCAAGAAGGCGGAGGCCGCCTCCAGCACCTCGTTGACCTTGATGCCTCTCAGACACCGATGATCGGTAGGGCACTCCCGTAAGAGGCAAGGGCTGCAGTCCACCTCGTGGCGCAGCAGCCGGTACCTCACCCCATAGGGCGAGGTCCTCGCCGGATCGGTGGGCCCAAATAGGGCAACGATGGGGGTCTGGGTCGCCGCGGCCACATGCATGGCCCCTGAATCGTTGGCCACGAGCAGGTCGCAGCGGGCGAGCAAGGCCGCCAGTTGGCCCAGGGTCGTTTCTCCGGTCAGATCCCATGCCTTGCCTCTCATTTTGGAGGCCATATCCTCCGCCTCTCCCTGATCCTTCCGTGAGCCGACGATCATCACCTGTGCCAAATGGCCAGCGATCAGGGCATCGGCCACCTTCGCAAAGCGCAAGGGTTCCCATTTTTTGGCAGGCCCATAGGAGGCGCCGGGCGCGAAGGCCACCAGGGGCTTCCCCTCCTGCCATCCTTTATCCCGCAATAGCTGAATGGTCCACTTCTCATCCCCTGCCGCCACGGGGAGCGAGAGCTTCCTCTCCCCTTCCTTCCAGCCCAGGGAATGGGGCAGCCCCAGGTAGTATCCCACTTGATGGCGCCCCAGGATGTCCTTGTCTCTCTTGATCCCATGGGTGAGCAAGGCGCTCCGCCCATCGGTTTGATAGCCGATGCGCACCGGGATTCTTCCCCAAAAGGCCAGCAGTGCCGATTCGAAGGAATTGGGAAAGAGAACCGCCATGTCGAAGCGGCCGGCTCGAAGCTCCTTTACCAGTTGCCTCTTACCTGCTGTCCCCCGATGCCTGCCGGACCGTTGATAGAGAATTGTCTCCTCGATGTCGGACTGACCTCGGTAGATCCCCTGTACAGGTGACACGGCCAGGGCAGTGATAGAGGCCCGGGGAAAGGCCCTCCGGATGCAGGAGATCGCCGGCGTGGTCATCAGGGCGTCCCCCACCCAGTTGGCCCCATGGATCAGGATCCTCTTTATCCGTCCTGGTCCGACTCTCTGACTTTGGGTCTGGTCTTCCATCTCTCGTGAGCCCAAAACCACTGCTCCGGATGCTCCCGGATATATCCCTCCAATACCTTGGTGAAGAGGGCGGTGTTTTCGACCAGATCTCTCTGCAGGTCTCCACTCCGCGAGAGGGGGATCTCCTCCCCTACAATGACCCTCAGGCGATGTTCCTGCTCCCGCAGGGTCAGGATGGGAAATACCGCCGCCCCGGTCCGCAGGGCCAACAGGGCGGGGGCATAGGTGGTGGAGGCCGCCTTCCCGAAGAAGTCCACGAAGACCCCCTCCCCCCTCATGGTATTGAGATCCATGAGGACCACCACGATCCCCCCTTTGTGAAGGGAGGAGAGGATGGGGCGCAGGGCATTCCTTTTGGGGACGACCTGATTGCCGGTGCTGCTTCTCACCCCGGCGAGCCAGCGGTCCAGGTAGGGATTATCCAGAGGCCGAAACACCACCTCTAAGGGGTAGCCGATCAAAGGGGACGCCAAGGCCCCCATCTCCCAGGATCCGAGATGCCCGGTGATCAGGATGATCCCCCGCCCGCCCTCTCTGGCATTGACCACCCTGGGCACACCCTCAAACTCGACAAAGCTCTCTACGGGCTCTTCCTTGAATCTACGGTATCTGCAAAGCTCCACAAAGGCCATGGTCAGGTGCAGGAAAGAGGCCTGGGCCAGCCCTCTGATCTCTGCCTCTCCCCGTTGGTCCCCCATCGCCATCCGCAGGTTCTCCAGAGCGATCCTCCGATGGCGAGCATCCAGGAAAAAGGCCGCCCGGCTCAACCCCTTGCCCAGGGCATACGCCACCTTGGCGGGAACTTGGGCGAAGATCAGCCAGGCGATGCGAAACAGGAGAAATTCCGTGAGGTAGCGAGCTTGGGCCAACGGGGTAAAGGTCCGCCTGGCCGCTCGCTGCCGGTTCTTGAGAGGTGCGGGTTCTTTCGCCATATTATTCACGAGGTCCTCCCTACCCCCCTCACCAGAGAAAAGAATTCTTTCTCCTGGGAGAGCTGGATCTCCATCCGGAGGTAGAATAGCGGAATCGGCAGGGGATAGAGGTCCTCGGGAAGACGGACTGAATCCTTTTCGGTCGTCAACAGGGCCTGCACCCCGGCTTCCTTTGCCCATCCCACGATCTCCCCCAGCTCCTCCAGGCAATAGGGGTGATGATCGGGAAAGGAGAAGCTCCTCATCACCTCCGCCCCTAAGGAAGAAAGGAGGGCGAGGAAGGAGGGGGGATTGGCAATCCCGGAGAAGGCAACGCACTTCCATCCTCTGATCTCCTCTAGGCGATGTTGGCTCTCCTCCGGCATCTTCATGAAAGATAGGGGACGACGCTCTCCGACGAAGAGGGCGGCCCGGGGGTTATATCTTCTTAGGCGCCCCCTGATCTCCTCCAGGTCCTGGTCCGCCTTCGCCCGGATGATGACCAAGACATCCGCCCGGGACAGGGACTCCAGCGGCTCCCGCAGAAGTCCCCGCGGAAAGAGATGACCATAGCCAAAGGGCTCGGAGGCGTCGATGGACACAATATCCAGATCCCGCTTCAGCGACCGATGCTGAAAGCCATCATCCAGGACCAAGGACTGGGCCCCCAGGTCGGTGATGGCCAGGCTTCCGGCGCGATAGCGATCCTTTCCGGAAACGACCGCCACCGAGGGGAGACGCTTTGCCAGAAGATAGGCCTCATCCCCGGCCTCCGCGGGCCGGCTCAGCAGGCGAGTCCCGTCAGAGACAACCACGGTCTCCGCTTCGGAGGAACCCCGATACCCCCTGATCAGGATGGCCACCCTCTTTTTCTCCTCGGAGACGGCCCGGGCGATCCGTTCCACCAACGGCGTCTTGCCTGTTCCCCCCAGGCTGATATTACCCACACTGATCACCGGAACCGGGAGCCTCCTCTGCGGCATCCAGCCCAGGGAGTAGGCAAGTCCTCGCAGTCGGACCAGAGGACTGTAGAGCCAGGAAACCATCGACAATAGAAAAAGCCAGATCCGGCCCCCCAGATGAGCGGGCCCCTGGCGAATGCAATTTAGCGAATAGGTGATCACCCAGGACCCGATCTTCATAGATATTCCTTCAATGCCTCCAGAGTTCTCAGAGTGGCACCCCGGTGCCTCCTCAGGATCTTTTGGGCCTCCTCTCCCACGGCCTGGGCTTCAGCAGGGTGCAACAGGAAGCGAAGAAGTGCCTGCCCCAAATCCGAGGCATCGCGGACGGCCAGCGCCCCCCCTCCAGACAGGAAGAGTTCCGCGATCTCCCTGAAGTTCTCCATGTGAGGACCAATGAGGATGGGGCGGCCGTAAAAGGCGGGCTCCAAGATATTATGCCCCCCTACGGATGCCAGGCTTCCCCCCACGAAGATGACGGCACCCAGGCTATAGATCTTGCCCAACTCCCCCATCGTATCTAACAGGATGACATCCCCTTCCCTCGGCACCCCTGTCCGGAGCAGACTCCTCCGACTGTAAATTAGGCCGCGCTCACTCAAGAGTCGCTCGACCTCGGCCAGCCTTTCGGGATGGCGAGGGGCGAGGATGAGCAGGAGGTTAGCGACCTTCCGCTTCGCGGTCAAGTAGGCTTCGATGGCAGCCTCCTCCTCCCCCCGGTGGGTGGAGCCGGCGACAAAGATTGGCATCGGTTCTCCGATCATCAGCTCTTGCAGCAACCGAGGCCGCGGATCCTCGCCTTCTTCCTTCACATACTGGTCGAACTTGAGGTTTCCCGTCCACCTGACCCGGGAAGGGTCGGCCCCCAATGCGACCATTCGGGCCAGATCCGCCTCGCTTTGCATACAGAGCAAGGGCATGCCTTTCACCATATCCCGAAAAAAGGGCCTCACCCATCGATAGCGCCGGAAGGAGGCCTCTGATAGGCGGCCGTTGATCAGAATGCAGGGGATCCCTCGTTCCGCACAGGACCGGAGGAAATGAGGCCAGAGTTCCGTCTCCGTGATGAGGACTGCCCGAGGGCAAAGCTGCCGTAGTGACCTGCCGACGATCCACCGAAAGTCAAGGGGGAAAAAGAGGATGGCCCCGGCATCGGGGAACTTCTCCCTGGCGACCCGGTTCCCCGTGGCCGTCACCGTGGAGAGGATCATCTTCTCTCCCGGCCTTTGCCTCCTCAGCTCCGAGATGAGAGGCGAAGCCGCCATCATCTCCCCCACGGAGACGGCATGGATCCACAAGGGTCGAGGATCCCTCGGGCCTTCGAGCAGGCGCGGTGGGTAGATGCCAAAGCGCTCCTTTAGATTGCGACGATATTTGCGGAAGAATGGGTCCTTGAGGAAAGAAAGGGGGAGGTAGAGGAGCAGAAAAAGGATGAGGAGAGCGCTGTAGAGGGAGTACATTTTATTCGGACGCCTTCCCCAATCCCTGGGCAAGCAGATCGGCCCCAATATCCTTCTGCCCGGATTTCCTTCTCCCGGAGAGTTCCCGGCTGAGTTCATCCGCCTGGTGGGTAATCCCCATCATCCTTTCTTGGAGGGTCCGTTGGGCCTCGACCATCTTGTCCTTATCGGCATCGCCCGGAACCCACAAGGGCGCTCCCCAGACAAAGATGCAGGTAGAAAAGGGGAGGGGGATGACGAATTCATCCCAACTATCGAGGACCTTTCGTGGAAAGGCCCCAAAGGTAAAAGATAGGATCGGGGCCCCAGTCAGCTTGGCCAATTCAATGACCCCGGACTTCACCTGGCCCTTGGGCCCCTTCGGGCCATCGGGGGTGATGACCAGGTGCAGTCCGCTCTTGTGGGCGGCGATCATCTTCTTCATGGCCGACAGACTCCCGCGCGTCGCCGAACCCCGGATGCTCTGGAACCCTGACCGCTCTGCGAATCGGCTCACAAAATCGCCATCGTGATGCTCGCTGATCATAATCGCCATCTCTCGAATCGGGGAGGCAAAGGGGGCCATCAGCAGCCTTCCATGCCAAAAGCAGAAGATGACTTTCCTTCCTCCGCGGAGGAGGGATTCGTTCGCCTCCTGATCTTCATAGACATGAAAGGTGTGTTGGGTCCAATGGAGGGAATCGAGCAGGAATGAACCAACCACTGCCCCCAAGTCCAGGATGAACTTTTGCTTTCGGAGCAGCCGAGTGATCTTTGTCATATCCCTACAGGGTGAAAGGGGTATTCGCCCGGAAGCTCCCCCAGCAACCTGGGGAAGAGCTTTAAAGGAAACGAATTCTCAGGTCATTATACATGATTCTCCCGTTAATCCACAAGCTTGCCGTGCGGACTCGCCTCGCCATGCACCTCCAGAACTCGACCAGGAGAGGTCCATCTCCCCTCCTTTTGAAACTGCAATTCATAGAGGCGGCGGTAGACCCCGTTGAGGGCCATGAGGGCCTCATGTCTCCCCGACTCCACCACCTTGCCTCCCTCGAGCACAATGATCCAGTCCGCCCCGTGAATCGTGGAAAGGCGATGGGCGATCACGAAGCTAGTCCGGTCTTTCATCAGGTGGTCCAATGCCTCCTGCACCAGGATCTCCGATTCCGTATCCAGGGCAGAGGTCGCCTCGTCCAGGATCAGGATGGGCGGGTTCCTGAGGATGGCCCGGGCAATGGCGATGCGCTGCCTTTCCCCCCCGGAGAGCTTCACCCCCTTTTCTCCGATCATGGTCTCATAGCCCTGGGGCATGGCCATGATGAAAGAATGGGCATTGGCCGCCTTGGCGGCCGCAACAATCTCCTCCTGCTCATAATTCGCCCTTCCATAAGCGATGTTATGGGCCACCGTGTCGTCAAAGAGGATCGTCTCCTGGGTGACGATCCCCATCTGCGATCGGAGGGAATCGAGGGTCACCTTGTGGATATCGTGGCCATCAATCAGGATGCTGCCGGAGGTCGCATCGAAGAAACGAGGGATGAGGTTGACCAGGGTGCTCTTGCCCGCCCCGCTCGCCCCGACGATGGCCACCTTCTCTCCCGATTTCACCCGAAAGGAGATATCCGAGAGGACCACCGTCTGGGCGTAAGAGAAATCGACGCCGCGGAACTCCACCCCCTCCCGCATCCACCGGAGAGGATGGGCATGGGGGTCCTCTTTCACCTCCGGGGAGAGATCCAGGATATAAAAGATCCTCTCGGCCGCCGCCATCGAATGTTGGATCACATTGTTCGCCCGGGAGAGGCTGCGTATCGGCCCATAAAGCAGGAAGAGGGCGGCCACGAAAGAAAAGAAAGAGCCGGTCGTGGTCACCCCTCTGATGACCTGGAAGCCACCATACCAGATGACGAAGGCCAAGCCGATCCCCCCGATAAACTCCATGACTGGACTGGTGAGGGCCTTCACCTGTTCCGCCCGCATGAGTTGCTGGAAATAGCTCGCATTGTGCTCGGCAAAGCGCTGCGCCTCCTTTTCCTCCATCAAGAAGGCCTTGACGATGTGCGCCCCGGTGATGGTCTCTTGCAGGTGGATATTCATATCGGCCATTTTCTCCTGGGCCCGCCTGCCTACCTTGCGCAGAGACCTACCGAAACGCACCAGGGGGAGGGCACAGAGGGGCAGAACGATCAGGGACACGATGGCCAACTGCCAATGCCGGTAAAAAAGCACCCCCATCAGAAAGAGGATGGTGAAAGGCTCTTTGATCAGGTTGACCAACACCCCGGTCACCGCGGATTGCAGAAGGCCCACATCGCTCATAATCCGAGAGACGATCTGACCGGTGGGCGTCTGGACGAAGAAATTCAAAGAAAGGCCCTGGATATGCTCGTAGAGCCTGTTCCGGAGGTCCGAGACTACCTTCTGCCCCACCCAGCCCAGCAGATATTCCTGCCCGTAACCGGAAACCCCTTTGAGCAAGTAGAGGAGGAGCACCGCCAGGGACAGCAGCTTCAACATGGTCACATTGTGGTCGGTGAAGATATCATCCACCACATTCTTCATGAGCATCGCCGAGGCCCCGGTGGTTCCAGCGACCAAGACCATGCACAAGCCGGCCAGAAGAAGTCGCCCCCGATAAGGTGTTACATATTGCAGAAGTCGTCTATAGCTCTTCATGGGTGACCCAAGATGGGAGGTTCCCGCCACCGGCGGTGGGGGATCCCCACCTCCCAAGAACTCCTTTGTCCTTCTATTTGCCCGCTAACCCGGAAACGACCTCCGGAGAAGGGGGTCGACCTCCGCCCTGCAGGAATCGGGCAATGTGTAAGGCCGCCCGGTGCGAAGCGCCCTCTTCTCCCAGCCGAGACCGCACCGCGAGAAGCTCCTCTCTTATGACCTCCCTCTGACCACGATCCTGCAAGAGGGCCCGGACGACCGGGGCGATCTTCTCCGGCCTCGCCTCATTCTGCAGAAGCTCCGGGACGACCTCCCGTCCCAAGACCAGATTGATCAACCCCACCTGCTTCACCCGCACCATCATCTTCCCCAGCACCCAGGAAATCCAGGAGAGGCGATAGATGATCACCATCGGGGTACCCAGCATCCCCGCCTCCAGGGTGACCGTGCCGGAGGCCACGATGAGGAAGTCCGCGGCATTAATCAGGTCATAAGGCCTGCCTCTCCACACCGGCCAGACCCTCTGCCCTTCAGGAAGAAAGGCCCTCAGGGTTGCATCATCGATGGATTCGGCCTGGGAGATGACAAAAGACAACCCCGGGTCTTCTCCCTTTAACAGGGAGGCGGTCTCCACCAACAGGGGGAGATGTCGCCGCACCTCCCCTCTGCGACTGCCGGGCAGGAGCCCGATGAGCTGACTGCCTTCCCCAATCCCGAGCTGTGACCGCACTTCCTCCCGGGGAAGGGTGGGCCTCACCCGCTCGAGGAGGGGATGGCCTACGAAATGAGCATCCACCCCCACCCTCCTATACAGCGCCTCTTCAAAGGGAAGGATAACCAGCACCTGATCGACCAGCCTGCGCAGGGTCTTCAGCCTGCCTGATCGCCAGGCCCAGATCTGGGGGCTGATGTAATAGATGATGGGGATCTTCTTTCTCTTGGCCAGCCTCCCCAGCAGAAGGTTGAAATCGGGGAAGTCGATCAGGATCAGCAGCTCCGGGCACTCCGCTTTCAGGGCCTGGTAAAGGAGTAAGAAGGAGCGGGCAATCGCCCCTGCCGATTCCAGGACCTCCACCGTGCCCACCACCGAGGATTCGGAGCAATGGGCGAGCAGCCGTACGCCCTCCCCCGCCATCCGATCCCCGCCCATACCTATGATCTCCACTTCCGGCAGGAGAATCCTCAGCTCTCTCGCCAGACCCGCCCCATGAAGGTCTCCCGAGGCCTCACCGGCGACCATCATCACCTTCCTGCTCATCGAAGTCGCTGGCCTCTCCCCGCCCAGGGGAAGCGAAGCGGATCACCCCTCGGGCGAATCCTCCGGAATCGGAAATGCGTGTGGCGTGTCCCGGTCAGAACCTCTCCTTGATCTGGCAGGCCACCGCGAGGGCCCTTTTCCCTTCCTCCCCTGAGATCAAGGGCCTCTCTCGCTCCCTGACGCAATGGAGGAAGCTCTCCAGTTCACTCTGCAAGGGCTCCCCCCTCTCCACCCGAATCTCCTCCTTCCCGATGTACGGGAGGCCGTAGGGCGAAAGGCGACCGGATTTCTCCTTCTTGTAACACGAGATCTCCTGGGTGGCATAATTGAGGGCGAGATAGACATCCTCTTGAAAGACACGGATTTTCCTCATCTTTTCCATGCTGACTCGGCTGGCGGTCAGGTTCGCCACGCATCCAGATTCGAATTGCAGGCGCGCATTGGCAATATCCACATGGGGGGAAAGCACCGGGATGCCCACGGCATTGATCTCCTTCAAGGGAGATCTTTCCAGGCTCAAGACGATATCCAGGTCATGGATCATTAGGTCGAGGACGACATCAACATCGGTGCCCCTCTCGGCGAAGGAGCCAAGCCGGTGGCACTCGATGAATTTGGGGTTTTTCACCAGGCCCTGGAAGATTTGGAAGCCGTTATTGAACCTCTCTACATGGCCGACCTGGAGGATGCAATCCTTCGACGCCGCCAAACGAACCAAATCCTCCGCCTCTTTTTGATTGCTGGCAATGGGCTTCTCCACCAACACATCGATGCCCCGCTCTAAAAAGCCCCTGGCCACGCTACAATGGGAAATGGTGGGAACGGCAACGCTCACTGCCTTCACCTCATCATAGAGGGAACTCGCCTCCAGGTAGTGAGGGACCTTGAACTTGAGGCCCACCTCTTTGGCCCTTCTTTCGTTGATATCCACAATGGCCACTAGCTCCACCTCGGGCATCTGGGCATAGATCCGGGCATGATGCTGGCCCAAATGACCTACCCCCACCACCCCGACCTTTAACTTCTTCATCTCTGGCTGTCCCTTCTCTACTGCCTTTGCCCTTCCTGGATTGGATGGACGTGCCCCGACATCCCCACTGCGGGGCACGAGGCTACACGCTCTTCAATCGGCGATGATGGAGATCTTCGCCTCCTCTGCTGCCTTCAGCATCTCCTCTTTATCGACGATAATAACCTTCCCCGCCTCCAGGGCCAAGACCGAGGCCTTCACCTCTCTCATCACCTCCAAGGTGTCTGGCCCCACCACGGGGACATCGAACCTTAGATCCTGTTGGGGCTTGGCCACCTTCACCACCACCACGCCCTCGCCTCCCCACTCCGCTCCCCGGCGGATCGCCAAATTGGTCCCCTCGATGGCCTCCACCGCCAGCACCGCGCAATTCTTCACTACCACCGTCTGCCCAATATCCAGGCCGGCGATGGCCCGGGCCATCCTCCTGCCAAATTCAATGTCCTTCCGTTCCCATTCGCTGGGAGGACGAGAGGTCAAGACTCCCTGCGGGGCCAGCAGGCTGGAGATCAGGGAAGTGCACTCCACCAATTCGATCCCCTCGCTCTGCAACTCGTCGCAGATGGCCTTCAGGATGGCATCGTCGTTCTTCTCCTTCAGGCGCAGATAGAGGAGGGTGGCCCGCAAGTCCGGTTTGATCTGGGAGAAGAGGTGCCGCTTCTGGATCTTCCCCGCCATAACCGCCTGTCGGATCCCCTCCCGCTGGAACGACCGGATGAGCTTGCCCAGCTCCCCCACATGGAGCCAGTAGATGCAGTCCACCGCCTGGCTTAACTCGGGTGAGGCCTCCTCTTTGATCGCCGCGGCAACGATCCTCAGGCCCTTCTCCCTCGCCGCTTGCGCCACCAGAAAAGGAAATCTGCCCTCTCCGGCGATCAGGCCGATCTGTTCTTGCATCTCACCTGCTAATGCCTCTCTTGGAGGCCTGGATGAACTCTACCAAATGCTTGATTTCAGGAAGAGCTTCTATCTCCGCCTCAATCCTGGCCAGGGCCTGAGAGGTGTTGAGATTGGAGAAAAAGAGGATCCGGCTCGCCTCCTTCAACGCCTTCAAGGTCTGGGGAGGAAAATGATGCCTCCGCAGGCCGACCAGATTCAGCCCGTAAGGTTTGGCCCGAATCCCCGAGACCATCATATAGGGGGGCACATCCTGGCCAATCCCCGAATAGGCCCCCACCATGGCATGGCAGCCAATCCTGACGAACTGGTGAACCCCGGTGATTCCCCCCACATTGGCGTAATCCTCAATCACCACATGCCCCCCCAGGGAAGCCCCGTTGGCCATAATGATATGATTTCCCAGGATGCAATCGTGGCCAATGTGCGAGTAGGCCATGATGAAGTTCCCGTCGCCGACGACCGTCCTGCCTCCTCCCTCTACCGTGGCCCGGTTGATGGTGACGAACTCCCGGATGACCGTCTGCTGACCGATCTGCAGATGGGTTTCCTCTCCCTGATATTTGAGATGCTGGGGGGGAGTGCCCAAGATGGCGTGGGAGGAGATCTGACAGCCGCTCCCCACTTCTGTCCATCCCTCGATGACCACAAGGGAGCCGATTTGGGTGTGCCCGCCGATGGAGACATGCTGGCCGATGTGCGAATAGGGCCCAATGGTGCACCCTTCTCCGATCTTCGCCCCGGGCTCTACAATCGCAGTGGGGTGGATATTGGGGCTCCCCGCCGCTGGGGGGGAGGGATGTTCAAATGTCATGGAGGGATCCTTGGTCATCTCATTCTCTCACGCAATCAAAGGTCAGTTTGGCGGATGGGGTAGGATTGGCCACTTCAATCGCCCTCCCCTACCTGGGCGCGATCCACAATCATAGTGAACATTTCGGCCTCGGCCACCAAGGTCCCCTCTACGAAGGCCTTCCCCTTGGCCTTCACAGACCTTGGGCGGAGGCTGATTAACTCCACCTCCAGGCGGAGCTGGTCTCCGGGAAAGACCGGCTTGCGGAATTTGGCCTTATCCAATCCCAGAAGAACCATCAGCTTATCATCAGACAAGTTGAGGGTCTTTTTCACCAAGATCCCTCCGGCCTGGGCCAGCGACTCCAGGATCAAGACCCCCGGCATAATGGGGTAGTCGGGAAAATGGCCCATGAAATAGGGCTCATTCATCGTCACATTCTTGAGCCCTACGATCCTCTTCCCCAGCTCTAACTCCAGGATGCGGTCAATCAAGAGGAAGGGATATCGATGGGGAAGGAGTCGCCGAATTTGATTGATATCCATCATAGATTCTCTCCTTTGCGCCGCGAAGAGGCCTAATCCTCAGATTTCCTTCGCTCCAAATCCTTCAGGCGTTTCTCCAGTGCACGGATGGATTTGAGCAGCTCGGGCAATCGGGGCAGGGAAACGGCCATCCTCCTCCAGAGGGGATGAGGGATCGCCGGGCTTCCCGTCACGACGGAGCCAGGTTTTAGGTCCTCCCCTACCCCGGATTGCGAACCCACGATGCAATCATCGCCGATCTCAATGTGTCCAATGATTCCCGCCTGGCCTGCCAGGGTGACCCGATTGCCGATTTTAGTGCTCCCGGCGATGCCCACCTGGGAAATGATAATCGTATCCTGACCCACCTGGACATTGTGGGCGACCTGAACCAGGTTATCGATCTTGGTCCCCCGGCCGATCCGGGTCTGCCCCAAGGTGGCTCGATCGATGGTGACATTGGCCCCGATCTCCACCTCATCCTCGATGGTCACCCCCCCGATCTGGGGGATCTTATAATAGCGGCCATCGCCCTGCTTGGCGTATCCAAAGCCGTCGCTTCCCAAGACCGCCCCGGAATGAATGATGACCCGATCCCCAATCCGGACCCCTTCCCGCACCATCACCTGGGGATGCAAAATGCAACCCTTCCCCATGCGACTGCCTGACCCTACATAGACCTGAGGGAAAAGAATGGAATGGTCGCCGATCTCAGCACCTCGCCCCACAAAAGTGAGGGCCCCGATGGACACCCCCTCGCCCAGCTTGACCCCCTCTTCCAAAATGGCCGCGGGGTGCACTCCCGGCGCAGGATGTTCCCCAGGGTGAAGGATCTCCAACGCCCTGGCAAAGGCTAAATACGGGTTATCGGTGCGCAGGTTGGGTCTGGCCGAGGGGGGGGCGGCAAAGGAGAGGATGACCGCCGAGGCCTGACACCCTTCCAGATACTTGAGATGGCGGGCATCGGCCACGAAGGTCAGCTCCCCCTCCTGCGCCTCTCGGATGTCAGCGACCCCTCGAATCTCCACCTCGCCCTCCCCTACCAATTGACAGGAGAGCGCTTCCGCTAAATCGCTCAGTCTCAAGTCATTCCCCTCCGCCCTGGCGACTCACTTGGTCTTGGCGTCAAACAAAGCCATGATCGCCTTGGTCAGATCAATCTCTTCCGTCCCGTAGACGATCCCGGACTGTCCCCTCTCCAGGATCAGGGTGTACCCCTTCTCTTTCCCATAGTCCCGAATGAGGGCCGTGAGCTCTTTGAGGAGCTCCCGCACCAACTCCCCCTCCTTCTTTTGCAGGTCGCGGCTGAAGTCATCGTAGATCCTCTTCAGATCCCGGACCTTGCGGTCGATGGCGTCTTGCTTCTCCTTGCGGGCGGCCTCGCTCAGGATGGAAGACTGTTTTCCCAGGTCCTGCTGTAGCTTGGCAACCTCCTCCTCCTTGGCGGTGATTTCCTTCTGCCTCAGGTCCCGCTCCGCCTCGACCTTTGCCTTGGCCTGTTTTCCGGCCTTGGATTCTAAGAGGATCTGCTGGATGTCCACTGTGCCCACCCGGAACGGATTCGCTGCCCTCGATTCGGGAAGGAAGGCCATCCCCAAGGTGAGCGTCACCGCGATCACGCTGCTCATAATGATCCATCGTCTCATGTCTTGGTCCCCCCGTGGATTCAGATTTAGAAGAATGCGCCGACGGAAAAATGAAACTGGCCTTTACTCTCATCCCTTCTCCGATCCAGCTTCCATCCGTATTCCAGGCGGATGGGGCCCAGCGGAGAAAAGAATCGAAGGCCCACCCCGGCCCCCTGCCGCATCTCCGAGAGACTCATGTTCTCCCCTTCTCCCCAGGCGTTTCCTCGGTCGTAGAAGATGACCCCTTTGAAGGTTTCGATGAGGGGAAAGATCACCTCGACATTGAAAGACAACCTCTTGTTCCCCCCATAGGGCTGATCGTGTCTGTCGACCGGGCCAACCTCCCGGAACTTATATCCCCGCACGGTGGTCGGACCTCCCAGGAAGTACCTTTCGTAGAGGGGCAGGCGATGGTCACCGATGCCCTCCCCGTAGCCGATGCTTCCATGGAGCACCCCCACCACCTTCCAGAAGAGGGGTTGGTAATAGCTCGAATCCGCCTCGTATTTCGTGAAATGGTTTGCCCCACCCATTATCCCGCCCGCATACTGGACGGAGGCAAGGCTATTGCTTCCCCTCGTGGGGTCGAGGCGATTGTCGCGCAGATCCTTAACTATCGCCAATGTCAGGCTGCTAGTAGAAGAGGACCCCCTTTCATCCTTTACGAGGCTCGGCGCCCGATCGGACAGGCCATAGATTTTAACCTTCTCATAGCGATAAGTCAAATAGCCATCGAAACCCGACAAGATGGGACGGCCATAGGTTACATCGCCGCCCTGCCTTCCCTCGTTCCAGGTCGGGAAGAGGCGGTCCTGATTGTAGAGATTGAATCCCACCGAATTGTCCGTATCAAAGACCTTGCGGTCAAAAAAACCGAGATCGAATCTCCGCCTCCTCTGGCTGATCTCCGCAGTGAGGGAAAGCCGCAGTCCCCTTCCGAAGAGGTTGGATTCGGCGATCTGGACCATCCCCATGACGCCATCCACCGACCCGTAGCCTCCGCCCAGGGAAAAGGTGCCGGTCAGGCGTTCCTTTACTCCTACCTTCACAATCAATTGATCCTCCGTGCTCCCAGGGACCGTGTCCACATTCACCTCTTCGAAGAATCCCAGGTAATTTAGGGCCTCTTTCCCTCTGCGCACGGCCCGACTGTCGAAGATATCTGATTCGGCGATTCTCAACTCCCGGCGGATGACATTATCCCGAGTCCGATCGTTTCCGCTGACCTCTATCCTCTCCAGTTTCATCTGCCGTCCTTCTTGGACCGTGAGCTTGATGTCTACCAGCAGCTTTTCCCGGTCGGTCTCGGTGATGGGAGTCACATCGGCAAAGATGTATCCTTTCTCTCCATACTTGTCCGTGATGGAAAAGATGTCACGCTGCAGGACCTCGTAGCTGAAAACCTCCTCCTTTTTCGTTTTCAGATCCGGCAATAGCTCCTTTCCCTCGAAGACTGTATTTCCCGACAGGCTCACCTGCCCTACCTTGAACTGGGGCCCCTCCTCAATATGGACGCCGATGCGGATCTTCTTTTTCTCTCGATCAACCTCCACCTGAGGCACGCCGATTTTGACGTCCAGATAGCCATTGTTGAGATAGAAGCCCTTGAGCCGATCGATGTCGGCCTTCAACTCGCCGCCCTTGAGCGTTCCATAGATAAAGAGGAGGAAGAGTTCCTTGGTCTTCATCTGCTTTCTCAACTTGCCTGCGCTGAAGGCCTTATTGCCGGTGAAGGCGATCTCTTCGATCTCAAACTTCGCGTTCTCCTCGATCAAGAAGATGGCCTTTGCCTCGTTCTCCGATACCGGCTCCACCGTTGGCGTCACCGCCGCCTGATAATACCCACCCTCTTCGTAAAACAGGCGGATTTTCTCTGCATTCTGATTGAGGATCAAGGGGTTGGCAATAGAACCGAGGGGCAGATCCACCTTTTCCATGATCTTCTTGGTCTCAAAGGCCTCGTTGCCTTTCAACACAACCTCTTTGATGTAAGGCTTTTCTTTGACCTGGATGGTGAGCTTTAACCCCCCTTCAAATCCCTCGGCGTCGACGGTCACCTGGTCGAAATAACCCGTGGAATAGAGGGTCTTCACATCTTCTCGCAGATTCTCGACCGAGAATTCCTCGCCCACCTTGGTCTTCATCTTGAAACGGATGGTCGCCTCTTCGATCTTTCGATTCCCTTGGATGGATATCTCTTTGATGACAATCTTCTCCTGCTCGCCAGCCGAGGGGATGGGACTGGAGGAGATCACAAGCAGGGTAAGAAAGAGGAGAACCGCAAGTTTGTATTTCGAATGAGACAAAGGTGATTGAGTATGCAAGGAATATGGATTTGGCCACACATCATCACGCTGACTGATGGGCCACGGTAAACAAAAAAACCCTCTCGGACGAGGGCTCAGGTAGATAACTTAGCATTGGACATCACTTCTTCGTCTTTAATGCATGGCTCAACTCGAACCGAAGGGTACCCTGGCCCAGCTTTACTAAGATGGTACCTCCCTCGGCAAACTTCCCCTTCAACACCTCTTCCGCTAAGGGATCCTCAATATATCTTTCGATGGCCCGCCGCAGGGGTCTCGCCCCGTAGGTCGGGTCATATCCCTCCCGAATGAGGAAGTCCTTGGCATCGTCCTCCAGATAGAGGCTGAGGCTCTTCTCCTCCAATTGCTCCTGGATACGGCTGATCATCAAATCCACGATCCTGGTCAAATGCTCTCTATCCAAGGGGTGAAAGACGATCACCTCGTCGATGCGATTGAGCAGTTCCGGATTGAAGGTCCGCTTCAGCTCGGAAAGGACCGTCTCCTTCATCTTGTCATAGGGCATTCTCCCTTCCTCCTCCTTGCTGAAGCCCAAGGTGGCGGAAGTGCCGATCTGCCTGGCCCCCAGGTTCGAGGTCATGATCACCACGGCGTTCTTGAAATCAACCAACTTGCCCGTGTTATCGGTGAGGTGCCCGTCTTCTAAGATCTGCAGCAGTAGATTGAAAACCTCCGGGTGGGCTTTTTCGATCTCATCGAAGAGGATCACCGAATAGGGATGGCGCCTCACCTTCTCCGTCAGGTGGCTGGAGTCCTCGTAGCCCACATAACCGGGAGGTGCCCCGGTCAGGCGGGAGACCGAGAACTTCTCCATATACTCGGACATGTCGATCCGAATTAATGAATCCTCCGTCCCAAACAGGAATTCCGACAGGACCTTGGCCAGCTCCGTCTTGCCTACGCCGGTGGGGCCCAGAAAAATGAAAGATCCGACAGGCCTCCGCGGATTTTTCAGGCCAGCGCGGGACCGGCGAACCGCGCGAGATACTGCTCTAATCGCCTCATCCTGGCCGATCACCCGACGGTGGAGTTCGGATTCCATACGCAGGAGTTTCTCTGACTCCTCTTCTCCGATCCGAAAGAGGGGGATTCCGGTCCAGCGAGAGACCACATAGGCGATATCCTCATCGCTGACTACGATCTTCTCCTTGGCCCGAGTTTCCTTCCAGCGGAGCTTCTTTTCCTCCAGCTCGGCCTTCGCCTTTCTCTCCAGATCGCGGATCCGGGCCGCCACCTCAAAGGCCTGGGTGCGGATGGCCTCATCCTTCTGCTGGCGGAGCCTCTCCACCTCCATCTCCAACTCCTGGAGCTCGGGAGGAAGGGTGAGGCTCTTCAATCGAGCCCGAGAGGATGCCTCGTCGATGACATCGATCGCCTTATCCGGCAGGAAGCGATCGGCGATGTACCTCTGGGAGAGGCGGGCCGCGGCAGTCAGCGCCTCGTCGGTTATCGTGGCCGAGTGATGAGCCTCATAGCGATCCCGAATCTCTCGCAGGATCTTGATGGTCTCATCCACCGAAGGAGCCTCCACGATGATAGCCTGGAATCTCCGCTCCAGAGAACGATCCTTTTCGATGAAACGGCGATACTCATCCAGGGTAGTCGCCCCGATCACCTGGATCTCTCCTCGGGCCAAGGACGGCTTCAACATGTTCGAGGCATCGATGGCCCCCTCCGCTGCGCCCGCGCCGACCAGGGTGTGAAGCTCATCGATGAAGATAATGATATTCCCTGCCTGCTGAACCTCCTTTAAGACCGCCTTCAGTCGCTCCTCAAATTGTCCCCGGTATTTGGTGCCCGCCACCAGTGCGGCCAAGTCCAGCATCACCACCCTCTTGTTGAGCAGAGTCTCGGGGATGATGTTGTGAACGATCCTCTGGGCAAGTCCCTCTACAATGGCGGTCTTTCCCACTCCCGCCTCACCGATCAGCACCGGGTTGTTCTTGGTCCTCCGGGAGAGGATCTGAATCACCCTCTCGATCTCCATCTCCCTCCCCACGACGGGATCGAGCCTGTCCTGCCGGGCCAGGCCAGTTAGGTCTCGTCCAAACTCATCCACAGTGGGGGTACGAGATTGGGCCGCGGGGCGGGAACTCTTTTCTCCTAATAGTTCCAGGGCCAACGACCTGGCGGTGGTCTCAGGGATCCCATTCGCTTGGAGCGTCAGGGAAGCAATCCCCTCTCCCTCCTTGATCAGGCCAAGGAGCAGGTGCTCGGTCCCGATGTAATTGTGCCCCAGAGATCGGGCCTCCAGGATGGCCAATTCCAGGACCCTCTTCCCTTGCGTGGAGAAGGGGATCTCCCCGGCGGGGATCTCCTTGGAACCGGCCACAAGCCCCTTTTCCACCTCCGCCTTCAGCAAGGGCATGCTGAGCCCCATCTTCTTCAAGATGGCCACGGCCAGCCCGTCGCCCTCGCGTATAAGACCCAGCAGGAGGTGTTCGGGGCCTACATAGCTATGCCCCAGCCTGATCGCCTCTTCGCGGGCAAAGATGATAACCTTTCGCGCTCTCTCGGTAAATCGTTCAAACATGGGTATTCCTGTCCTGCTTCCTTATCTCAGTTTGCATTATAGGATTCCTTCGGAATTCGTCAAGTCAAATCATAAGGATGGGAAAAAATCACTCACCAAAGCCGTCTATGGGGCGCCGCCCACGATGCAGCCATCCGCCATTCTTACCCTACGATGGGTGGCGGAGGCCAATCCCTCATTGTGGGTGACCACGATGATGGTGAGCTGCCTCTCCCGATTCAGGCGATGAAGGAGTTCGAAGATGCCCTTGCTGTTAGAGCCATCCAGATTGCCTGTCGGCTCATCCGCCAAGATCACCGAGGGGAAAGCGACCAACGCCCGGGCCAGGGCAACCCTTTGTTGTTCTCCGCCGGAGAGCTCTCCCGGCTTGTGACGCAACCGGTGGGAGAGATCGACCTCTCGCAGAATGGAGATGGCTGCCTTCTTTGCCTCCTCTTTCGACATCCGGGCAATGAGGGCAGGCATCATGGTATTCTCGAGGGCAGAAAATTCCGGGAGCAGGTGGTGGAATTGAAAGACGAAGCCGATGGTCCGGTTGCGGAAGGCGGCCAACTCCTCTTCCGAGAGAACGGAGAGGGGGGAGCCTTCGTAGATCACATCGCCCGAAGTCGGCCGATCCAGGGCCCCCAGTAGGTGTAACAGGGTGCTCTTGCCCACCCCTGAGGGGCCCACGATGGAGACAAACTCCCCGCGACGGACCTTCAAGTTGACCCCCTTCAGGACCGGAATCGCCTCTCCCCCCAACCAGAAGGACTTATCCAGATCCCTGGCCTCGATGAACTCACTCATAGCGGATGGCTACCACCGGGTCTAACTTCGCCGCTTGCCGCGAAGGGTAGAGGGTGGCAAGGAAACTGATCAGCAAGGCGGAGAGGGAGACAATCACAAAATCGAAGCCCTTCATCAGCACGGGAAGGGAGTCAATATAGTAGATATCCCCCGGCAGCTTGATGAACTTGTAGGTATCCAGGGCCCAACACGCCCCGAAGCCGAAGAGGCACCCCAGGATAGTCCCCACTAGCCCAATCACCACCCCCTGCATCACGAAGATCAACATGATGCTGCGCGAATTCGCCCCCATCGATTTCAGGATGCCGATATCCCGGCCCTTCTTCATCACCATCATGATCAGGGTGCTGACGATGTTGAAGGCGGCCACCAACACAATGAGCACCAAGATGATGAACATGGCAATCCTCTCTAACTTCAGGGCAGAGAAGAGGTTGCGGTTCATCTCCATCCAGTCCCTCGTCCAATAAGAGAATCCTAGGCGTTTCTGAATCTCGGCAGCGGCCTCTTTGGCCTGATAGATGTCATCGAGCTTGACCTCGATGCCGCTCACTGCGGATCCCATTCGAAAGAACTCTTGGGCGGCCGCGATGGGGATATAGGCTAGGCTCGAATCGTACTCATACATCCCCGCCTCAAAGATCCCCGCCACGCGAAACTGCTTCACCTTGGGCATGAGGCCCACCGGGGTGGGAATACTGCCCAGGGGTGACACCACATTGACCGAATCCCCCAGAGAGACACCCAGATGCCGGGACAGCTCCCGGCCCAGGAGGATCCCGTTCCCCGAAGCCCCTCCCGAGGCCAGGTCGGAGAGGTTGCCCTCTTTGAGATTCCTGGCTAAGTCAGTCACCTTCCCTTCGCTGCCCGGGTTGATCCCTCGCAGCACGACTCCGGAGACATTATTCTCCGAGGTCAGCATCACCTGGTTGAGGGTAAAGGGGGAGGCGTCCACCACATGCTTCACGCCTTTGATCTTGTCCAGGGCCTCTTCCGGGGTATCCAGTCCCTTTTCTCCCAGCTTGAGCACCACCAGGTGCGCATTGGTTCCTAAAATCTTGCTACGAAGGTCATTCTCGAAGCCGCTCATCACTGAAAGCACGATGATCAGGGCCATCACCCCCAGGGTGACCCCCCCCACCGAGATGAGGGTAATCAGGGAAAAAAAGGCCTGTCCTCGCCTGCTCTTCAGGTAGCGCAGGGCCAGGAAGAGCTCATAGGGAAGGGTCATGATTCCCTTTCCGGACGCATGAGAGGAAAAAGGATGACATCTCGAATAGAGGCCGAATGGGTGAAAATCATGGCCAGGCGATCGACCCCAATCCCCTCCCCGGCGCACGGGGGCATTCCGTATTCCAGCGCCCTAATGAAGTCCTCATCAATGATTTGGGCCTCCTCGTCCCCGAGTTCCCTTTTCTTGGCCTGCTCCTCGAAGCGCCTTCTCTGCTCGATCGGATCATTCAACTCCGAGTAGGCGTTGGCCACCTCTAATCCGCCAATAAAGAGCTCGAAACGCTCCACCAAGGGGGAGTCGTCCGGCTTCTTTTTTGCCAGAGGGGAAAGATCCAGCGGGAAATCGAGAATGAAGGTGGGCTGGATCAGTTTCTCCTCCACCCTGGCCTCGAACAGCTCGCCCAGGACCTTTCCCCACCCCCAACCCTTCTGCAGGGAAAGATGCATCTTCTCCGCCAGGAACAGAATGGCCTCTGGGGTTGCCAACTCCTCGGGGGCGATTCCCCCGATCTGGATCAGGGAATCCTGGAGGGTCATGCGACGCCAGGGCGGTTGCAGGTTGATCTTCTCACCCCGAAATTCGACCTCGAGGCCCCCCAAAGTGGAGGAGGCAATCTGACCGATGAGTTCCTCAGTCAGATCCATGAGCTCCAGGTAGTCAGCGTAGGCCTGATAGAACTCCAGCATGGTGAATTCCGGATTGTGCTGGGTGGAGATGCCCTCGTTGCGGAAGTTGCGATTGATCTCATAAACCCGATCCAAGCCCCCAACCACCAACCGCTTGAGGTAAAGCTCGGGGGCAATCCGCAGATAGAGCTCCATATTCAGGGCATGATGGTGGGTGATGAAAGGCCGGGCTGAGGCGCCACCGGCAAGGGACTGCATCATCGGAGTCTCCACCTCCAGATAGCCCCGCGCATCGAGGAAATTCCGTATTTCCCGGATGATCCTGCTGCGAAGCCGGAAGACCTGGGATACCTCTGGATTGACGAGTAGATCCAGATACCTCTGGCGATAGCGCACCTCTACATCCGAAAGCCCGTGCCACTTCTCGGGGAGCGGACGGAGGGACTTGCACAGGAGCTCGAACTCCTTTACCCAAACGGAGAGCTCCCCGGTCTTGGTGCGAAAGAGCCTCCCTCGTAGTCCGATCAGATCACCGACATCTAACCCCCGGAAAAGGGCATAAGGCCTTTCCCCAACCTCCTCTTCCCGAAGGTAGATCTGGATACGCCCGCTCCGATCCTGGAGGTGCGCGAAGGAGGCCTTCCCATGCCTTCGCAGAGAAACGATCCGTCCCGCCAGGCTGACCAGTCCTTCCTGCGGGAGGTCTTCTTCTCTCAGCTCCCCATAGTGGCCTATGAGTTCCTGGGCCAGGTCTTTGGCCTCGAAACGATGCCCAAAGGGATCGATCCCCGCCCCTCTCAGTTCCTCCAGCTTCCTACGCCTCTCCCGAAGCAACTCATTCAAATCTTCCACGGTCTTTCCTCTCTCTACCCTTTCTTTCAGTCCCTCCAGGCCGGCCCATTATAGAGAGAAGCCCCCAGCCTGTCAAGGCTTACCCATAGATATCTCCCGGTCACCCCCTCCCCCTACTCTGGCCATCCCCTCATCCCAGGCCAAAACTTCCCCCAGCCGGTGAGGCAAGAGGCAAAATGGCATCAGCCGGAGGAAACTCGGAATTGGAGGAGAAAGGATTGGATGAAGGGGTCGATCGCCCCATTCAACACCGCCTCCACACTGCCGGTCTCCCACCCGGTGCGATGATCCTTCACCAGCTGATAAGGGGCGAGCACATAGGAACGGATCTGGCTCCCCCAGCCGATCTCCTTCTTCTCCCCCTCCATCTCGGCCACCTTTGCCTGTTGCTCCCGCCGGTAATGCTCATAGATGCGGGCCCGGAGGACCTTCATGGCCATCGCCTTGTTCTTGTGTTGGGAGCGCTCATTCTGGCAGGTGACCACGATCCCGGTAGGAAAGTGGGTGATGCGCACGGCGGAATCCGTCACATTCACATGCTGACCCCCGGCGCTGCTGGATCGGAAGGTATCGATCCGCAGGTCATTCTCATTGATCTGGACCTCGATATGGTCCTCTATCTCCGGAAAAACGAATACCGAGGCAAAAGAGGTGTGCCTGCGTTTGTTGAAGTCGAAGGGGGAGATGCGCACCAGCCGGTGTACCCCACTCTCCGATTTGAGATAGCCGTAGACATAGGGGCCATTGACGGTGACCGTGGCACTCTTGATGCCCGCCTCCTCCCCGGGCTGGAGATCGATCACCTGCGCCTTATACCCCCGATCCTCAGCCCATCGCAGATACATGCGCAAAAGCATCTGGGCCCAATCCTGGGACTCGGTCCCCCCGGCCCCGGGGTTGATCGATAAGATCGCATTTCCCTGGTCATGCTCTCCGCTCAGCAGTACCTGCAGCTCCCAGGTGGATACCTCCTGCTCCAGAGCCCTCAGGGCCTCTTCCACCTCCATCAGGGTTGCTCCATCCTCCTCCTCCGCCGCCAATCGAAGCAGGATGCCCTGGTCTTCCATTCTTTTGCTCAGGCTCTCCGGGGCGGAGATCTCCTCTTCCAGTCCACTCCGCTCCCGCAGAAGGACCTGTGCCTTCTCCGGATCCTTCCAAAGATCTGGTTCGGCCAGGATGCCCTCCAACTCCTTCAACCTCCCTCGTTTCTTATCGTAGTCAAAGATATCCCCTTATGCGTTCCACTTTTGCCTCCAGGTCAGCAAGCCTCTTCTGCAATTCGGCGATCATGATTTCATCTCCTCCTCAATTCCCCCTGCGTCTTCCTCTTCCTCACCCACGCGGGCCAGAGGCGACCGAGGATGAGGACCAAGGTGATCAGAAGACAGCATTGGGCAAAGACATCTCCATATCTCGCATAGGGAGTAAGGTTGGTGGAAAGGGACAGATCCGCGGTAAATTGGTCTTCGGTGAAGAGGGAAGATGATTGGATGATCCTTCCCACGGGACTGATGACCGCGGAAATTCCGGTATTGGCTGCGCGCACCAGATAGCACCCATTTTCAACTGCCCTGACCGTCGCCATGGCCAGATGCTGATAGGGGGCGGCGGTCTTTCCAAACCAGGCGTCATTGGTAATGTTGATCAAAAAATCGGCCCCCCTCGCCCGATAGTTCCGTGCCAGCTCTGGGAAGATCGCCTCGAAACAAACGGTCACTCCAAACTTGGCGGCAGGGAGGGAAAAGATCCTGGCCTCCTGCCCCGCAGAGAAGTCGCCAATCCCCACCACCAACTTGCTGACCCAGGGAAGAAACCTGCGGAGAGGCACATATTCCCCAAAGGGGACCAGATGTATCTTATCATATCTTTCCAGCGAATCTTTCCCCGGGGAAAGGAGAAAGGCGCTGTTGAAGTAGCGAATCTCCCTGCCCTCTTGCTCATAATCCGGGCTTCCTACCAGCAGGTAAGAGCCGGTCTCGTTCGCCAGGGATTGCATCTCCTGCCGATATTTCGCCTCCAGCCGGAGATAGAAGGGGAGCGCGGTCTCGGGCCATACGATCATGGCCGGTCGGGAACGGGAGGCCTCCCGAGTCAGCCTCTTGTAAATCTCCAGGGTCTCCCGCTGTCGGGCAGGGTTCCACTTGAGGCTCTGATCGATATTCCCTTGCGCCACCGCCACCTTTATCCTCTCTCCCTCCCTAAGATGATGGATGCGGAAGTGGCCGTAGCTGAGGACTAAGGCCAGTGCAATGCCAGCACCAAGCAGGGCCTTGAGGACCGAACGAGACCGAAGGGACTGCAGCAGGGCGTAGGCCAAGGTCGCATTGACCAAGAGGATCAGAAAGGACAGGCCGTAGACGCCGGTCAAGGAGGCCAGCTGCAGGAAGTGGGGGCTCTGGTATTGGGAATACCCCAACAGGTTCCAGGGAAAGCCGGAGAGCAGGTAATTACGGAGGAACTCCAGGGAAACCCAAAGGGCCGGCAACAGCCAGGTTCCACGCCAATCGGACAGCAACCGGAAATGGCAGCAGAGGAAAGAAAACAACCCGAAATAGGAACCAAGGTAGAGGCAGATGGCGAGCAAGGCGACCAGGCTGAGAGGGCAAGAGAGTCCTCCATAGAGCACCATGGCGTGGGTTACCCAGGAGATGGAGCCGAGATAGAAGGCCAGCCCCGCCACCAGGCCATAGAGAAACCCCCTGCCCGGAGAAACCTGCGGAAGGATGAGCAGGAGAGGGACGAAAGCGACCCACGCCAAGCTCTCCAGGTCTGCCCGGGGAAAAGCGAGCAGGAGCAAGGCACCGCTCAGGGTCGATAAGAGCCAGGGGGAGATTTTAGCTACCCGAGCCATCTCACCGCAGACAATGGGTCACATAAAAGTAGAGCAATGGACCCGTGAAGAGGAGGCTATCAACTCGGTCCAGGAAGCCTCCATGCCCGGGGATGAGGGAGCCGGAGTCCTTAACGGCCAGGGCCCTTTTCAGAAGGGATTCCGAGAGGTCTCCGAGCTGACCAGCGATCCCCAAGAGGACTCCCAAGGTCAGGGCGTGGAAGGGCTGCAATCCAGAGAAAAACCACCACCTGGCGAGAAAGGAAGCGCCTACGCTGGCAAGGAGGCCGGCGAGACTGCCCTCCACTGATTTCCCCGGGCTCAGGCTCGCACAGAGTTTATTCCGACCGAAATTGATCCCAAAATAGAAGGCTCCGGCATCCCCGGCCCAGGTGACCACGAAGAGATAGTAGATGTAAACCGCCCCTTCAGGCATCCTACGCAGCAAAGGGAGGAAACTCAATAGCAGAGAGAGATAGAGGATACCTAACAGCGTAGCGCCCGCCCCCTGAATTCGCACCTGGAAATCATCACTGCGGCAGAGGAGGGAGACCAAGAAGGCAATAAGGAGGAAGGCGAAAAAGAGCAAGAGACTATCCCGACTCGATGGACCAAAGTAGATCATAAAGGTGAGCCCCGACCCGGCGGCCAGCCCGAGGAATTTCAGGGGGCGGATACCCCTCTTTTCCAGCAGGTCGAAGAACTCATAAAGTCCAATGAGAACGGCCAAAGAAAGAACAAAAAAAAAGGAGTGAGTCGATCCAAATCTCACCAACATAAAAAAGAGGGGGATAAAGACGATGGCGCTTAGGACCCTCTTAAGGTGCATCGTCTCCTCCCCGAATGCCCTCGCCGGGAAGGACAACTGACACTTCGCTGGGCTTCCCTCGAGGTTTCGCCATCCGGCGCTGATCTCCGATCATCCCAAACCGGCGTTCCCGTTGCTGGTAGTCCGAAATCGCCTGCCTCAGATCCTGGGGTGTGAAGTCCGGCCAAAAGGTGGAGGTCGCCCAAAATTCAGCGTAGGCGAGCTGATAGAGGAGGAAATTGCTCACCCGCATTTCTCCTCCGGTGCGGACGAGGAGATCGGGGTCGGGCAGATTGGCCGTGTAGAGAAAGCGGGCAAAGGATTCCTCATCCAGATCCTCCTCCCGCAGTTTGCCCCCCTTCACTGCTGCCAGCACGGACCTGACGGCATCCACGATCTCGGATCGACCGCCATAGTTCAAGGCGAGGTTGAGGACCATCGCCCGGTTCTTGCAAGTTCGTTGGACGGCCTCCCTCAACTTCCTCTGAGTGGAGGCGGGAAGGCCCTCCATCCTGCCAATGCCCCGGAGTTGGATGTCATTAGAAACCAGTTCATCGATCTCCCGCTGGATGAATTCCTCGAACAGCAACATCAGGGCCCAGGTCTCGCTCTTGGGCCTTTTCCAATTCTCGATGGAGAAGGTGTAAAGGCTCAACACCTCGATGCCCCACTGGCGGCAGGCCATGACAATCTCCCAGGTCGCCTCCGCCCCGGCGCGATGGCCAGCAATCCGGGGAAGTCCCCTCCTCTGTGCCCACCTTCCGTTTCCATCCATGATGATGGCGATGTGCCGGGGAAGCGATCCGTCCTCTTCCTTCCATCCCTCCTGCTCCACATCTTTCATTTCTAATTCCATCACCTCTTCTGGCAAGAGAGGAGACACTTCAAGTGTTATCCTGGGAATATTACTCTTTACTGTCTTCGCTCGTAGACCCAACGGCAGCGCTGCGGGAATAGCGCTCGCTATGCATTTTCAAGGAAGGGCAAAGATTGCGGAAGACGATTTCGCCTTCGAGGAAGAGAGATGAGCGGCCTGTCGAAGGAAGGAGGGCTCAGGATTCCTTAAAACTCCATGATCTCCTTCTCTTTCTTGGCGAGGAGCCCCTCCAGTTGTTCGATGTATTGATCGGTCAACTTCTGGGTTTGATCCAGGGCCTTGTGCAAATCGTCTTCGGAGATCTCCTTCTTTTTTTCCAGGGTTTTAATCCTCTCATTGATATCCCGTCGTATGTTGCGGATGGCGACCCGGCCTTCCTCCCCCATTTTCTTCACCACCTTCACCAGATCCTTCCTTCGCTCCTCGGTGAGCGCGGGAATGGCCAGGCGGATGATCTTCCCATCGTTAGAAGGGGTGATCCCCAAATCCGACTTCAAAATGGCTTTCTCAACAGAGGGGATGAGAGAACTATCCCATGGGGCGATGACCATCAAACGGTTCTCGGGAACGGAAAGGGCTGCCACTTGATTCAGTGGAAGGGGGCTGCCGTAGGCATCCACATGGATTTCATCCAGTAACGAAAGGGATGCCCTTCCGGTGCGGATGCCAGCAAAGCTCTTCTGGGCTGCCTCCAAGGATTTCTTCATCTCCTTTTCTGTCTCCGCATAAATCCCCTTCAGCATGATCTCATCCCCCTCTCACCAAGGTACCCACCTTTTCCCCCATCACCAGGCGCTTCAGACTACCCTTTTCCATCAGATTGAATACCACAATAGGAAATGAGTTGTCCATACAAAGCGAGATGGCGGTGGAATCCATCACCCCCAGTCTTCGGTTCAGCACTTCGATATAACTCAGCTCTTCGAACTTGATGGCCTGAGGCACTTGGAAGGGATCCGCGCTATAGACCCCATCCACTTTGGTCGCCTTCAAGATCACCTCCGCGCCGACCTCAATGGCCCTCAGGGCAGCCGCGGTATCGGTCGTAAAGTATGGGTTCCCCGTCCCCCCTACGAAGATCACGACCCTCCCTTTTTCGAGATGACGGATGGCCCGGCGACGAATAAAGGGCTCCGCCACCTGTTGCATCTGGATCGCCGTTTGCACCCGCGTTTCCATGCCCAATCTCTCCAGGCCATTCTGGAGGGCCAAGCCGTTGATCACTGTGGCCAACATCCCCATATAATCCGCGGAGGCCCGATCCATCCCTTTGGAGCTGGCCGCCAATCCGCGAAAGATATTGCCACCTCCCACCACGATTGCCACCTGAACCCCAAGTTCATGAACCTCACGGATCTCTTGGGCAATATAGCCCACTATCTCCGGGCTAATGCCGAAGCGCTCACCGCCGGCCATGACCTCCCCGCTCATCTTCAGCATCACCCTGTGGTATATCGGTTCCTTCATAAGGCCTTGCCCACCCTCTACAATTGCGATTTAACCTCTTCTTCCAGGTCGCAATTCCGCTTGAGTAGTCCTTCTCCCAATTGAAAGCGGCTGAATCGCCGCACCACGATGTTTTCTCCCAAGCGAGCGATGTGATCCTTGATCAAGGCCTCCACGGTGGTATCCGGGTCCTTAACGAAGGGCTGCTCCAGGAGACAGACCTCAGCGTAAAACTTCTCCAGCTTCCCCTCCACGATCTTCTCCACCACCTTCTCCGGCTTTCCCTTGTTCTTCATCTCCTCGCGATAGATCTCCTGCTCCTTGCCGGAAACCTCCTCGGGGACATCCTCCCTTCGAAGGTAGAGGGGCCTGGAAGCCGCGATCTGCATGCACAAATCCTTGGCCAAAGAAGAGAATTCGGGAGTGCGGGCCACAAAATCCGTCTCGCAATTGATCTCCAGCAGGACTCCGATCTTGTTGCCGGGATGCAGGTAGGAGGTGACCAGTCCCTCGGCCGCGATCCTCGCTGATTTTTTGGCAGCGGCGGCTAAGCCCCACTTTCTGAGGATCTCCCCGGCCTTATTAAAATCCCCTTGGGCCTCGTTGAGGGCCCTTTTGCAATCCATGATCCCCGCCCCGGTCTTCTCCCGGAGATCCTTTACCATTGCTGCATCAATTGCCATCGGTTGCTTCTCCTTATCTCTAGTTGGAAGCTCCCTCTTGCCAGTCGTGAGGGATCTTCATCAAAGAATTTGCCGTCTCTCTTCGCTTGCCAACCTGTCGCCCCCCTTCGGGATTGCGCCTGCTGTCCTTTCTCAGGCCGCTCCCTGCTCGGTCGCTGCGGCCCCGGCAGGGGCATTCTGGGGCCCAGGGGCGGCCGTGGCCATGGCTGCTTCGCCAACGGCCTCCCCGATCTCCCCTTCTTTGCTGACCCCTCGCCCTTCGATGACTGCCTCCGCGATCTTGGAGGACATGAGGCGAATCGCGCGAATGGCATCATCATTGCCTGGAATAGGATAATCGATCTCGTCCGGATCGCAATTAGTGTCGACGACGGCCACCACCGGAACGGCGAGACGCCGGGCCTCCTGCACCGCAATTCTCTCCTTGCGGGGATCGATGATAAAGACCGCCCCCGGCAATTGGGTCATCTCCTTGATTCCCGAAAGGGAGAAGTCCAGCTTGGCCATCTCTCGCTCCAGCTTTAAGACCTCCTTCTTGGTGAGCTTCCCGAAGGTCCCATCCTCCTTCATCACCTCCAATTGATGGAGGCGATCGATGCTCTTGCGAATTGTCTGAAAATTGGTGAGCATTCCTCCCATCCAGCGCCGGTTCACAAAAAACATCCCGCAGCGCCTTGCCTCCTCGGAGATGCTCTCCGCTGCCTGCTTCTTAGTTCCGACGAACAGCACTTCGCCGCCCGAGGCGCTCACTTGACGGACAAAATCATAGGCCTGCTGGAACTTGCTCAGGGTCTTCTGCAGGTCGATAATATAAATGCCGTTCCTCTCTCCAAAGAGGTACTTTTTCATCTTCGGGTTCCATCTCTTGGTCTGGTGGCCAAAATGAACACCCGCTTCCAGCAAATCCTTCATGGTCACGATCGCCATCTGCAACGCCTCCTTCTTGGTTGGGTTGTTCCGCCGCCCTCCTCTTCTCCCCCCTTAGGCCTTGCCCAGGCAGGCACCCCTGGTGGGATCGAAGGGCGTGTGAGTTGAAATCAGGGTGCGGGGTATCCCCGCCCCTTGACACCCTATTACAGATCTAAAGATTCTAAAAGGACATCGCCTGCCCAGTCCCTGTAGCGAAGTGCGGGAGGCTTCAAGCGATCCCCTCGCGGCCGGCTTCAGGATCGGTACGAGGCATTGATCTTCACATAATCGTAGCTCAAATCACAGGTTAAGACCTGGACCTGGGATCTGCCTTGATGAAGGTGAATCACCAGATCGATCTCCCTTCCCTTCAGGATTTCCTTGGTTGGCGCCTTCCGGTCGTTGCCCAGGCCCATTCCCTTTTTCACAATCTGCACCGGACCCAAGAAGAGATCGATCCGCTCCGGCCTCACCTTGGCCCCAGACGATCCGATCGCGGAGATCACCCGACCCCAATTACCATCCTCTCCGAAGAAGGCCGTCTTGACCAGATTGGAGTTGGCCACGGCAAAGGCCACGATCTCTGCCTCTCTCTCGGTCCTGGCCCCTTTCACCTCCACGCGAATGAGCTTGGTGGCTCCTTCCCCGTCCTCCACGATCATCTGGGCCAAGGAGGCAGTCACCTGATCCAAGCCCTGCTGGAAGGCCAGGTATTCGGGGCTTCCGGCCCGGATGCGTAAAGATCCGGACAGCCCATTGGCAAAGGCGAGTACCATATCATTGGTGGAGGTATCTCCATCCACGGTAATGCGATTAAAGGACTGGGCCGTCGCCCTCTTCAAACTGCGAGCCAAAAGGGAGGGAGAGATGTCTGCGTCGGAGGCCACAAAGGCGAGCATGGTGCCCATATGAGGGCAAATCATCCCCGATCCTTTGGCCATCCCCCCAATGCGCACCTCCTTGCCTCCCATCATCAGCGAGACAGCGGCTTCCTTGGGACAGGTATCGGTGGTCATGATGGCCCGGGCTGCCTCCTGGCCCCGGTCAGGGCCGAGGGCGGGTACGGCCAGGGCGATCCCGCGGGAGATCTTCTCCATAGGAAGGGGCTCTCCAATCACCCCGGTGGAGGCCACAAAGATCTGTTCCTCTGGCCGCCCCAGCAGCCTTGCCGCAATTTGCGCCGTATGCCGGGCATCCCTCATCCCCCTTGCGCCCGTGCACGCATTGGCATTCCCACTATTCGCCACCAGGGCGGAGAACTTCCCCGCAGCGATCCTCTCTTGGCAGAGAAGCACCGGCGCCGCCTTCACCAGATTGCGGGTGAAGACGCCCGCGACGGCCGCGGGCCTCTCCGATACCACCAGGGCCAAGTCCAAAAGCCCGGCCTTCTTTATCCCACAGGAAACGCCGGCAGCCAAAACGCCCCGGGGAGCGGTAATCCCTCCCTCAACTTCCCTCAACTTCGCCTCCGATGTGAGCGCAGGCCCTCGGCTCACGGAAAGAGGCCCGCGTGCCAGAGTCCCTTGGTCTCTTCAAACCCACATTGGATATTCATGCACTGGATCGCCTGCCCGGAGGCCCCCTTGACCAGATTATCGATGGCAGTGATCACGATCAGGCATCCGGTGCGGGGATCGAAACGCAGGCCAATGTCGCAGAAATTTGACCCATGAACGCACTTGGTATCCGGCAGCCTTCCCTCGGGGAGGATGCGCACGAAGGGGGCCTCCTGATAAAAAGCGCGATAGACCGCCAACGCCTCCTTATCGGGAAGCGGACGATGGGGCCTCACATAGATCGTGCTGAGGATGCCCCGGGTGATCGGAATCAGGTGAGGAGTAAAAGAGACAGAGATGGGCTGCTTCGCCACTAAGGAGAGTTCCTGCTCGATCTCCGGGGTGTGGCGATGAACGCCCACCGCATAGGCCCTGAGTCCTTCGTTGCACTCGGGGAAATGGAGGCTCAGATCAAGCCGACGCCCCGCCCCGGAGGTCCCTGACTTGGAATCGATGATGATCGGGTCCAGCTGGACCAATTTTTCCTTGAGGAGCGGGGCCAATCCCAAAATCGCCCCGGTAGGATAACAGCCGGGGTTGGCCACCAGGGTCGCTCTTCGTATCTCTTCCTTATGCAACTCAGGAAGCCCGTAGACCGCTTGGCTCAAGTGGGAGGTGCTGGCAGGGGGGACCCCATACCACCGCTCATAGGTGGCAGGGTCTTTGAGGCGAAAGTCCGCGGACAGATCGATGACCTTCTTGCCCATCTTTACCAGGGGAATGGCCGTTTCCATCGCCTTTTTGTGGGGAAGCCCCAGGAAGAAGAGATCGGCCATGGGGGCAATCTTCTCCACCTCCAGGGGAAGGCAGGTCAGATCCAGGAACCCCCGCAGAGAGGGATAAGCCTCCTGGAGGGGAAGGTTCGCATAGGTCTTGGAGGTAACACAGCTGACCTCGGCCTGATCGTGATTCAAGAGGAAACGCAATAGTTCGCCGCCGGTGTAGCCAGTTGCCCCAACAATGCCAACCCTCGTCTTCGCCATCTTTTTATCCCCTCATCGCTCCGGGCAAAAAAAAGGAAGGCCACTCGGGCCTCCCTTCTGCAGCATGCTGATCGGTTGCCTATCGTTTCGAGAACTGGAACCGTGCCCGAGCTCCCTTTTGCCCATATTTCTTTCTCTCTTTGGCCCGTGGGTCGCGCGTGAGAAGGCCGGCCTTTCTCAACTGTACCCTGAGGGCGCTATCCGTCTCGAGGAGGGCACGGGAGATTCCCAACTGAATGGCGCCCGCCTGGCCTGACGCCCCACCCCCTCTGACATTGGCCATGATATCATATTTGGCTTCGACCCCCAATAACTTGAGGGGCGTGGAAATGAGCACCTTATGCGCAGGGCGGGGGAAGTAATCCTCCGCTGCCCTCTTGTTGATTAGGACCTTCCCTTCCCCGGGCTTTAACCAAACCCGCGCCACCGAGGATTTCCGCCTTCCGGTTCCGTAATACTTGGTCGCCTCCAGCGCCATTCGCCCTCCTTATTTATCAGGGACCTTGAAGGTCTCGGGTTGCTGCGCCTGGTGAGGGTGAACCCTCCCCGCATAGACCTTAAGTTTGCTAAAGATCGCATCCCCAAGCTTATTCCTGGGCAACATCCCCCTGATGGCATGCTCCAAGATTCGCTCCGGGCGTCGCACGAGCATCTTCTCCGCGGTAGTGGATTTGAGGCCGCCCGGGTAGCCTGAGTGCCAATAGTAGGTCTTTTGCTTCAGTTTCTTTCCGGTGAATCGCACCCTTTCGGCATTGATTATCACCACATGGTCACCGACATCCAGGAAGGGGGAAAAGGTGGGCTTGCGCTTGCCCCTCAGGAGGTTGGCCACCTCACAGGCCAGCCTTCCCACGATCTTCCCGTCGGCATCGACTAAATACCATCTCCTGGTGATGTTCTTTGCACTCATATGTAAGGTCTTCATCAAAATCCTTGCCCCTTTGTCTTCCAATCTGTCCCAATGCGCAATGCTTCCTGCCAAGATTCGAACGCATAAATTAAACCAACTCCCCGCCCTTTGTCAAGCAAAATCCTCTCTCCCCCTCCCTCCTCAATCCTCGTCGCTCCATAGCCTCTCCCGGTAGTAGGACTCGCTGGTGTAGACTGCCGCAGCCGGGTTATGTCCCAATACGCGATCCTTGGCGATGAGGCAGGTGACCGGGGCCAAAGAGAACCTCATGAACAAGGTATCATGACCGACGCACAGGCCGACCAGCACATTCAAGTCAGCGCCCTCCCCATTCAGGATCTTCGCCTGAGCAATGGGGTTGCAGCAGGCCTCGAAGTGAAAGGGATGGAGCTTCTCCTCTTCCCGAAGGCCCATCTCCTCCTTGGGCATGCCGCCCACCTTGCAGCAGGCGCCGACTACCTCGAACCCCCTTCTGGCCATGATTCGGGCAATGGTGGAGGCCTCCCTTTTCAAGCCAATGCAAAAGGCCAGGCCCAATTTGTGATATCCCATGCGCTTGGCAAAAACCAGGGTCTCCTCCAGGCGGGTGCGAGGTGCCCTCTGATACTCTCCCTCCAGGCGGCTCGATTGCAGGAAGAGTTCCTGCACAGAAGCGCCCGAATAAGCCTTCTTCGCTTCCTTTAGCGCCTCCCGCCTCTCCCGCATCGGACACGATTCCGGCAAATCCTTCGTCCCCGGATGGGCTCCCTTGGAGCAAAGAAATGATCCACACCCCGCACACTTTGCCCGCATTCCCGCGCCCGCCTCCCCTCAATGATCCCTTCCGAAGGGGCCATCCCCCCCTTGGAACCCCCGCCTCGCAGGGCCGTCAGCCTTGGTTGCGCTCGTAGATGATCCGCAGTCCCTCCAATGTCAGCAAGGGATCGATATGATGGACCAGGGGGGAATCCTTTACGATCATTTGGGCAAGTCCGCCGGTGGCTACCACAATCGGGTCGAGCCCCATCTCTGCCTTGATCCGGGTCAACATCCCCTCTACCAGGCTCAGGTAGCCATAATAGAGGCCAGACTGCATGCTCCCCACCGTGCTCTTGCCGATGGCCGCCTTTGGCCGACTGATGTCGATCCGCGGCAACTTGGCAGCCCTTTGGAACAGGGCTTCTGCCGAGATGTTGACGCCGGGGGCGATGGCCCCGCCCAGATACTCTCCCCGCGCGGAGATCACATCGAAGGTGGTGGCCGTGCCGAAGTCTACCACGATCGCCGGCTTCCCGTACCTCTCAATCGCCGCAACCGCATTCGCAATGCGATCGGCCCCCACCTCCTTGGGGTTATCGTAAAGGATGGGCATCCCGGTCTTGACCCCAGGCTCTATCAGCAACGGGCTAACCTCGAAGTGCTCCTCGATCATTTCTTTCAGGGTGGCTTGCAGGGGGGGGACCACTGAGGAGATTACTGCTGCCCCGATCTCTTTCGCCTGCACTCCCCTGAGCGAAAAAAGCTCTCGAATGAGGATGCCATATTCGTCGATCGTCCCTTCCCGCCGGGTGACAATCCGCCAATGGTAAAGGAGGTCCCGGCCTGAAAACAGGCCCAAGACGATATTCGTATTCCCTACATCCAACGCCAGGAGCATGTCAGGAGATCCCCAGCATTTCCCTCAGGCCAATCCAGGGCGTATCAGGCCCCTCGAAGACTTCCCCCAGTCGGTCCAGTAAAGGACGCACCTGTTCCATTTGCAGGCTATGATACCAGAAATCGAGTCGAGCATAGAGGACCTCGGCCAGGGCCTTTCGGTCCCAGGTCTTTCCCGACTCGAGGCGAAGGGAGGTCACACATCTCCGGAGAGGAACGGAAAAATCGCCATGATCTTGGTTGACATTGATCCCAATCCCCATGATGAGATATCGAATCCGGCGCCCCGTCCCCCTCATCTCACATAGGATCCCTCCTACCTTCTTACCTTGCAGGAAGAGATCGTTGGGCCAGTGGACGCAGGCCTTCATTCCGGTGGTGGCGCGGATTGCCTCCACCGAGGCCACCGCGCCCATCATGGTGAAGATCGGGGCATGTGAGGAGGGATGGGGGGGACGAAGGATGATGGAGGTCCAGAGCCCTCCCGCCGGCGATTCCCAGCGCCTCCCGTGCTTTCCCCGTCCTCGGGTTTGCCGTTCGGCGACCACCACCACACCCTCTGGTGCACCCTCCTCGGCCATCTGGGCCGCCAAATCCGAGGTAGAAGCTACCTCCTCTAAGTGAAGCAGATGAGAGCCGACGACTCGGGAGATCACCGATGGCATCGCCCCTTCCTCACAGGGATCGAATCATTTCGAGGTGGTTCAAGAGCTTGGCCCTGGAATCCATCAATTCCTGGTGCAGGGCCTTCTCTTTCGCCACCACCTCTTCGGGGGCCTTTTCGAGGAAATCGGAACTCGCCAATTTTCTGGAGGTCCTCTCCAGGTCTTTATCCAATTTCTTCAGCTCGTGATCCAGCCGGGCGCGTTCCTCTTCCGGATTGATCACCCCCCGGAGGGGGATAAAGGCCTCCATCCCTTTCACCACGGAAGCCGTCGAGCCCTCTGGCTTTTCCAGGTCCGGGCCGATCTGAAGATCCCCCACCCGGGCTAAGCTGCGGATGTAATCCGCGCCCGGCTCGATCAGGGAGAGCTGGGTCTCGTCATGGGTCTTCAATAGAAGCTCGATCCGCTTGGCATTGGGGATGTTCATCTCCGAGCGGACGTTACGCACCACCCTAATGACCTCCATCAAGGTCTCCATGGTCTCAATCGCCGCCAAGTCAATCCCCCCGGCCACTTCCTGGAGCCAGGGGGCAATCATGATGCTCGATCCTCGATGGGGCAGCTTCTGCCAGATCTCCTCGGTGACAAAGGGCATAAAGGGATGGAGCATGCGCAGCATGATCTCCAAGAGATGCAAAAGCAAATACTTCCCGGTCCTTATCCCTTCATGATCGGCCCCGGCCTGGATGCGGGCCTTCACGATCTCCAGATACCAATCGCAGAACTCATGCCAGAGGAATTGATAGAGGAACTGGGCGGCCTCGTTAAATTTGTAGGCCGAGAGGCTGCCCGTCACCGAGGCGATGAGTTGGTTGGCCCGGCTTACCATCCACCGATCGGCAAGGTCCAGCTTCAACTCCGAGAGATCCATGGAGAGATAATCGAGGCCCTCGGTGCTCATGAGCACGAATCGGGAGGCATTCCAGAGTTTATTGCAGAAGTGGCGGTAGCCCTCGATCCGCTCCTCCGAAAGGCGAATATCCCGGCCCTGGGCAGCCAGGGCCACCAAGGTGAAGCGGAAGGCGTCCGCCCCGTACTTGTCAATCATGATCAACGGGTCGATGACATTGCCCCGCGATTTGCTCATCTTCTGCCCCTCCGCATCCCGCACCAGGGCATGGATGAAGACCTCGCGGAAGGGAACATTCCCTGCAAAACGGAGGCCCATCATGATCATGCGGGCCACCCAGAAAAAGAGGATATCGAAGCCAGTGACCAGCACCGAGGTGGGATAGAAGCGCTTCAGCTCCAGGGTATCCCGGGGCCAGCCCATGGTGGAAAAAGGCCAGAGGGCAGAGCTGAACCAGGTATCCAGGACATCGGTCTCCTGCTCCAGATTCTTGCCGGCACAGCCCCGGCATCCACTCGGCTCCGTCCGGGAAACGATCACCTCCCCACAATCTCGGCAATACCAGACCGGGATGCGATGGCCCCACCAGATCTGGCGAGAGATGCACCAATCTCGGATATTCTGCATCCATTCGAAATAGGTCTTCTCCCAGTACTCGGGGATGATCTTGATTCTGCCCTCTTCCACCGCGGCGATTGCGGGCTCGGCCAAGGGCTTCATCCGCACGAACCATTGACGGGAGAGCATGGGCTCGATCATGGTGCCGCACCGATAACAGTGCCCCACCGAGTGGGAATGGTCCTCTACCTTCTTGAGGCAGCCCTCCCTCCCCAAATCCTTCAGCAGCTTTTCCCGACAGGTGGCGCAGTTCAAGCCTTGATAGCGGCCGGCCTCGGCGGTCATGGTACCGTCCTCCTGAATGACCTTCACTGCCGGAAGGCAATGGCGAAGCCCCATCTCGAAGTCATTGAGGTCGTGGGCCGGGGTGACCTTTACCGCGCCGGTCCCGAAGTCCATATCGACGAAACTATCGCTAATCAGCGGAATCTCCCGCCCCATCAGGGGGAGGACCAGAGTTTGCCCCACTTGCTGGCGGTAACGGTGGTCCTTGGGATTCACGGCCACTGCCGTATCTCCCAGCATCGTCTCCGGCCGGGTGGTGGCCACCATGACCCCACCCTTACCCGAGGCAAAGGGATAGCGGATGTAATAGAGCTTGCCCGCGGTCGTCTTGTAGTCCACCTCCAGATCAGAGAGGGCCGTCCGGCAGTGGGGGCACCAGTTAATGATGTAGTCTCCCCGATAGATGAGTCCCCCCTCATAAAGCTGGCAGAAGACTTCCTTCACCGCCTCCGAAAGGCCCTCATCCAGGGTGAACCGCTCTCGCTCCCAATCGCAGGAGGCCCCAAGTTTCTTCAATTGGGCCAGGATCGTCCCTCCCGATTCCTCACGCCACCTCCAAACCAGGCGAACGAATTCCTCCCGGCCAATCTGATCTCGATTCAAGCCCTTCTTCTGCAGCTGCCTTTCTACCACATTCTGAGTGGCGATGCCCGCGTGGTCGGTCCCCGGCATCCACAAAGTGTTACATCCCTGCATCCTCTTCCAGCGGACCAGGACATCCTGCAGGGTATTGTTGAGGGCATGGCCCATGTGAAGGGAGCCAGTGATATTCGGCGGGGGGATGACGATGGAGTAGGACTTTCTCTCTGAGGTTTCGTCGGCGTGAAAATAGCCTGCCTTTTCCCAGATGGCATACCACTTCTCCTCGATCGGAAGGTAATCGTATTCTTTTTCCATGGACAGGGTCATTCTCTTCAAGCTCCTTCGTACTCCGCAGCAGATGGCAAAAAAAATGGGGATCGAGAGGACTCCCTGCCTCTCCATCCCCTAGTAAGGCAATGCCTCGTCAAGAGGTCTCTTGTTCCTCGGCAGCCGCTTTGATCTTTTCAATCTCCTTGGTGATCAGGACCTCAGCCAGGTCAGGGACCACTTCCCAGATGATCCTTTCGATTCGGGAAATCAAGCGATCCGTTACCTCTTTGACAATTCGTTCGGCGATTTCCTCCGTGAGCCTTTCAGGGGGCGCCTCTTCTTTGGCCGGGGCCTCGGGCTTCTTGCTGGGCTCGATCCCTTCCCCTACGGCTGATACCCCTTCGGTCAGGAACAAGGGAAGGGACTCCTCCTTTGAAAGCCCTTCTACTGCGGGAAGGACGCTCACCTCTTCCTCGACCACGGCTTCCGTCAGGTTGTCAAAGGAGATGACCTCTTCCTCTGCCAAATCCCTTCCCTCCAATGTCACCTCTTCCTCAAAGGTCGGCTCCGCCGCGGACTCCAACGCCTGTACCTGGAGAGAGGGCTCGGGAGCCGGTTCCGGAAAAGGCACAGGAGGGACTTCTAAAGACATCTCCTGCGAATAAAGGTCAAAAAACGCCTCAGCGCTATCCTCCGCGACTACGGCCAATTCCGGTTCTCCTGGTGCCGGGGGAGGGGCCAAGGATGCCGCCTGACCACTGCTCAAATCCAACATCTGCCAGAGCTCCTCGTCGGAGACCCCCGTCTCCCCTTCCCCCGTGACCGGAACGGCCGCCTCGGCCCCCTTCCCTGGTTCGGCTGGGATCAGAATCTCCGCCTCTGAGTCCCATACCGGCCTCTCCCCCTCCCTCTCAACCGGGGCTTGCTTGCTCACTGGCTCCGGGGCGGGGGGCATTTCTTTCACCGGGGGAGGCGCAGGGGACGGGGCTTCCATGGCAGTCGGTCTTGCGGGAGCCTCTGCGGTAGGGGAAACGGCCCCCACCTGCGGAACCTCCTCTTTCCCCTTTTCTCTCCCCAAGGCCAACTTGGCACTGCTGGCAAAGAGGTGCTGCTTGACTTTGGCAATAAGTTGCTTCGATTCGAAGGGCTTGGTGACATAGTCATCCGCCCCGGCCCTCCGGCCCCGTTCCTGATCAAAAACCTCAAAGGCCGCAACCAAGAGTATAATGGGAACTTCCTTCAGTTGAGGGTCTTCCCGCAAGGACTCGCACACCTCATAGCCGTTCTTCTCGGGCATGAAGACATCCAGCAGGATGATATCGGGCTTGCTTTCCTTCGCCTTCGCGATGGCTTCGGCGCCATTCAGGGCTCTGATGATCTGGAAGTCCTCTTTGCTGAAGGTCAACTCCACCACCTTTTGGATGGTGACGCTGTCATCGGCAACCAAGATCCGCGGAGTCATAGCGGCCTCCTTTATAGCCAAACGTATCGATCTCCCTGACGATTGAGGGAATCTTAAAGGTCCTGAGCTAAGGGTATCTCCCCATGAGAGGCCACCAGGCTCTCATCGTTGATCCACAGGAGCGGCCTTCCGTCGAAATTGAATACGCCGCGTAAAAACTCAGACCTCACTCCCTGCAGTTTGGGGGGAGGTTCGGTCACCGTCTCCAGGTCCTGGGAGAGCACCCGAACCACCGAATCGGCTGCTAAGGCTAGGGTTTGCCTCCCCAATCTCAGGAACAAGATCACGGGTTGGGAATCCAAACTGGGCCCTTCCAATCCCAGGCGCTTTCTCAGGCTCATCAGGGGGATAAAGTCGCCCCGGAACTCAATAATTCCCTCGATGCAAGGACGCCTTTGCGGGGGTATGGTGGGCTGCACATAGCTGATGATCTGAATGACCTTCTCCAACTCCAGTGCAAAAAACCTCTCCTCCACCAAAAAGACCAGGAATTCCCCAGTGGCGCCCTCCGATTGACCTGAGTTCATGAATAACCTTCGAGCCTCCTTTTGCCCCCGCCCGGGGAAGCCCGGCGGTGCGTCATATAGGTGGACGACTCTGGTCGGTCCCCTATCCCGCTGCCTGGTTTGGGATTGCGCTCGCCGAGCCCATTCACGAATGATGGAACGAAGCGATCTCCCTCATCTGCAAAAAGGCATCCTCACGCAGCAGGAAAACCGGCCTGCCCTCCACCTTGCATATGCCCCGTATGTATTGCGGATCCAGATAGGTGGCCAGGGGTGGGAGCGGCTTCAGCTCAGCTTCGGGTATATTCCAAACCCCCTTGACCGCATCCACCAAAAGGCCAAAGCACTGGCCCTCTACCCCCAAGACCAATACCGATTTTGGACCATCTGGCGTGCATGAGTAATCGAAAAAATCGGCAAGCCGTAGTACCGGGATTCTATCCCCTCTGAAGTCGAGCTCCTCACAGTATTCGAAACCAGGAGGAGGGAGAGGCTTCATCCCGGCATCGGTGATAATCTCCCGCAACATCTGGATACGGATTCCGTGGGTCTCCTGCCCCAGGGTAAAAACCAAGCATGGGTCCTCTTCTTTCGAGGCCCCCTTCGTCATGCTCTCCCTATCCCACATGGCCCCCTACCATTGAAAAACCGCACATCAAAAAATTATAGTCTCTAACATCAATCCGTGTCAAGCTTATTTCTCCTGGCCCCCCTTTAGACGAACCGTCTCGTCCCGGTAGCCGACCCACCCTCAGCAAACCTCCAGGGCGGCCATCGTCTTTCCAACCTGCATGGGACCTTTTTCCGCGCAACAAATCGGATACACCCCTAAACCTGAAAAAACCGTTGACAACTAAAATCTATCTATGTAATTTTGGGGCTCCCGGGCAAACCAGGGGATCTGTCAAGATAGGGATCCTTTGATCATCACCCTCTTCGCTCTTTAGTTGCCCTGCCCGTAGCGGGATTGCCCTCGCCCGGCATGCTTGGGGAGGATTGGAGCCTCTTCCACCTCGTCCGTCTTCAGAAGGGGAAAGGAATGGAATACATCTATCTTAATGGCAAGTTCGTAACTCTCTCCGAAGCTAAGATCTCGGTGATGACCAACTCCCTCCACTACGGCACGGCGGTCTTTGAAGGGATCCGGGCCTATTGGAATGGACCGAAGAAGCAGCTCTTCGTTTTCAAAATGCTGGAGCATTATCAGCGCTTCCTCCGCAATACCCCCCTTCTGCGGCTCAAGGTGGACCACAGCGCTGAGGAGTTGTGTGACATTACGCTGGAGCTTCTGCGGAAGAACCACCCAGAAGAGGATGTTTATGTCCGACCCCTTGCCTTCTTTGCCACCGAGACGGTGGGGGTGAAGCTCCACGGAATGGAGACCGGCCTGACTATCTTTAGCATTCCCTTCGGCCCGTACATCGATGTCTCTAAGGGCGTTCGAGTCGGGGTCTCTTCCTGGCGACGCATTGATGACAACTCGATCCCGGCGCGCTGTAAGATCGCAGGCGGATATGTAAATTCTGCCATAGCCAAGAGCGAGGCGCTCGATCACGGCTATGACGAGGCGATCTTTCTAACCAAGGATGGTTTCGTCTCCGAGGGGAGCGCGGAGAACATCTTCTTGGTCCGGGGGGGAAAGCTGATCACGCCCACCCTGGCGGAGGATATCCTGGAGGGAATTACCCGGATTGTCCTCATCGATCTTTGCCGCACCGAGCTAAACCTCGAGGCCATCGAGAGGCAGATCGGCCGGAGTGAGCTCTACCTCGCAGAGGAGATCTTCCTTTGTGGGACCGGGGCCCAGGTTTCGCCGGTCATCGAGGTAGATCGACGCCCGGTGGGATCGGGAAAGATCGGACCCATCACCGCCGAGATCCAGAAGCTTTATTTCGAGGTGGTCAAAGGAAATTCTCGCAAGTATTTGAAATGGTGTGTTCCGGTCTATTAGTCGTGTCGGCTGAGAAAAAGTATTTGACAAAGGCGCATCGGTACATTATATATGTAATTGCCAAGCTAAATAAGAGTCCCTTGAGGAGCTATTTCGAAACAGGAGCGATAGCATGTCGCCGGGGTGAAGTTGGTACATCCGTCTAATAGGGGTAAAGATTTTGGCCAAAGAATAGAGGCCCGTTCTATGCTCACATAGACCGGGCCTTTTTGTTTTTCGGCTTTCCCAACATTATTACTTAAAACGAGTTTCCTCCGACCCTGTCCCTCCTTCCGGGAGGGACAGGGCGATAAGGTTCAGGGAGCAATCCCTGAGCCCGCCATTGCGCAAAGGAGGTCAGAAATGACTTCCTATTTTTTTCTATCATCTCTTTCACAATCCACCGTCCAGGAAGGAGGGAAAGATGTTAGAAAAGGAACTCTCGAGGAGGGACTTCATGAAGAAGACCTTCCAGTATGCCAGCGCCGCCGCGGTGATCGGGGGCATGGCGGGCCTGGAGGGCGTGGGCGCCCCCCAGGCAGAGGCGGGTGGGGGCGATGCGGTGTTGGCGGCGGCCGGCTATAGCGTCAATCCTTCTCCCCGGGAAGCGGGAAGAGAGGCAGCCGCCATGGCCAAACAGAAGGTCAAGAAGCCGATGTTGGCCATGGTCTTCGCCGATCCGCCCCATAAGGATATGGACGCCATCCTGGCCGGCGTGACCTCCATCATTGGAGCCCAGGTCCCCCTGGTGGGGCAGACCACCGGGTATGCTGGAGGTTATTCCATATGCCCCGCCGGTTGCATCCCGAAGTCGGTAGCCGTTATGTTGTTGGAATCCCCCTATCTCAAAGTGGGCATCGGCCTGGGAAAGGGCTGTAAAGCTAATCCCAGAGGGGCAGCCAAGATGGCCACCCTGGATGCCATCAAGGACCTCAACTATAACCCAGCCAAGGATCTCCTGAAGTACAAGCCCGGCCCCGCGCTGGTTAAGCATGCCCCCTATACGGTCATGATGATGGACGATGGCGCTGCAGGAGTTGTAGATTATGAGATCTACGGGATTCAGGATGTGATGGGTTGGGCCCCGCTGGTCGGAGGGTGCGCTGGAGACGACGGCTCGCTCAATTTCCAACCCTTACTTTTCTTCCGGGGCAAGGTATACCCTGACGCCATCGTGATCACCATCTTCTCCGGACCAGTGAAGATGGGCTATGGGTGCGGCATTGCTTATAAGCCGGTAGCCGGAAAGTGCGGTGTTGTGACCGCAGGAGATGGATTCAGAGAGATCTACGAGATTGATGGAAAGCCCGCTTTGGATGTCTGGTTTGAGTGGTCGCAGGCTCCGAGGGATGAGATTATGAAGAAGGGGGCCATGTTCCCCTACAACCAGTGGAGTCCTCTCGGCGTCCAGGAGCACCTCTATCCCGAGTGGATCTGGATCAAGGATCCTTTCCGCTTCATCAAGGAGAAGAATGGAGTGGGAGTGGGCGGTATTGTCCCGATCGGCACCACGATCCACCTCCTCGAAGTGACCCCGGACACGGTCATTGCGGACAACGTCAAGAGCCTGAAGTATGCCATGGGCTATGAGGGAATCAACAAGGTGGCGGCCATGATCGGATTCAACTGCGTGGAGCGGCTGACCATCCTGCAGACCCAGGAGGGCAAGGTCTCCGAGAACTTCAAGGCGATCATGGACGCGGTGGGCAATCCCCCTGTCGTTGGCAACGCCGGGGCCTGGGGCGAGCAGATGTTCGCGCCCACCGGCAACATCGGGGCGCAGAACATGACCCTCTGCTCCCTGTTGATCGGAGATGAGCTAATAAGCTAAAAAGCCCCGGATTATCCGCGGATCAGACCTTAACATTGTCTTCGCCTCCGACCTCGTCCCTCCCCCCGGGAGGACGGGGCGATACGGTTCAGGGAGCAATTCCTGAGCCCGCCATTGCGCAAAGGAGGCCTTTGAACCAAAGGCCTCCTTTCTATTTCTCTTCTACTCTTCCAGGTCCAACACGACTCGAAGGGAGGTGAGGTAACAGGCAAACTTGGATCGTTTCGACAACCATGAGCAACCTTCACCATGAAAAGGAGGTTTAGGCGTGTCTGATCTCAAGGAAAAGGAAAAAAATGAGATCCAAGAAGAGGAGTCAGACCTCATCCAGAGGCTCAAAACTCCCACCCGGCGGGATTTCCTGAAAGGTTTGGCCATTGGCGCAGGAGGACTGGCCTTGGCCCCCCTGCTCCCCAAGGGAACGTCCGAGGCCATCGATCTCGATTATTTCCCGATGAAGCAGGTCGGCCAGGGACAGAAAGTTGAGGCCGGCCGAGTTGTCCACGATTATCGGGCCTGCACGGGATGCCAAACCTGTGAGCTGGCCTGTGCCATGGCGAACCACAAGGAGGTCAACCCCTCCAAATCCCGCATCAAGATCTACCGCTACGAGCCCCAGGTCTTCGTCGGAATCGTCTGCCAGCAGTGCGGGGATCGGCCCTGCGTGAATGCCTGCCCGGTAGAACCCGATAAGGACGGCAGGAGGGCCCTGTACGAGGATCCCAAGGTCAAGTGCCTGGCGGTGAACGTCGCCCGCTGCATCAACTGCGGCAACTGCGTGGAGGCCTGCAAGGCCAAGCGCAACGCCAATATCTACCTGAATACCAAGAGCATCCCCGATGGGTATTGCACGCTGTGCGGCGGTGATCCCCAGTGCGTCAAGGAGTGCCCGCAGAACGCCCTGATGACCGTGCCTCACACCACGGACGGGATGTATGGGGCCAAGTCCGCCGACGTCCTGGCCAAATGGGCCATCGACACCCTCTTTGGTGGGCCGAAGACGATCGTCGAAAACGGGATCCAGGTGCTGAAATAAGTCGGTTCCTTACCACATAGAAAAAAGGAGGTAAGAAAAGATGCCTGGAGGATATACGGGCACTATCTTGGAGGTCGATCTGACCACAAGAAAAGTCACCAAGAAGAAGTTGGACATGAACGAAGCCAAGATGTTCATCGGCGGGAGAGGCCTGGGTTCGAAATGGTTGTATGATCGCACCAAGCCAGGTGGAAGCCCATTCGCTCCGGATAACCCATTGATATTCCTATCGGGGCCGCTCAACGGCCTTCCCTCTCCGTCTACCTCCCGGCTGGCCATCGTGACCAAGTCGGGAAGCACCTTCCCCAAGTCGAACCCGAAGACCGCGGGTATGTTGCACACCAACATGGGGGGCCGTTTTGCCCCCGAGATGAAGTTCGCCGGATACGATGCCATCATTGTGACCGGCGCGGCTTCCAGCCCGGTTTGCCTTGTGATCGAAGACGACAAGGTGGAGATCAAGCCCGCGGAGAAGTACTGGGGAATGGGCAACTATCAGTTGCAGTCGACCCTCGATGAGGATTTTGGTCGGCGGTGGCGGAGCGTCATGATCGGACCGGCCGGCGAGAACATCGTCCGGTATGCCTGCGTCACGAGCGAGATCCATCGCGCCTGCGGCCGGGGCGGATCCGGCGCGGTCATGGGCTCCAAGAAGCTCAAATTCATCATTGCCAAAGGGACCAAGCCCATCGGTATCGACAATCCGGCCGCCTGGAAGAAGGCCAATATAGCGGCCTACAAGAATTGTATGGCCGCCAACAGCGGTGGCTTCGGCTTCTCCGACTGGCGGCGCCTGGGCACCGGCATGGTCCTCGCCGGGGCCAGCGACTGGGGACAGGAAGCCTGCTACAACTTCAAGGAAGGCACCTACGACAAGATCGATGGAATGGATGGGGAGACGGCGATCCGCAACCTTTGGGTTGGAAATTATGGCTGCTACATGTGCCCCATCTCCTGCATGCACCGGGGTGTCGTGCGATCCGGCAAGTTCGCCGGCATGACCCATGATGGGCCCGAGTACGAGGGCGTCATGATGGGCGCCAACTGCGGGGTCCAGGATCTGCCCGGCTGGCAGGCCAACATCGGCGCGGCGGACGACTACGGACTCTGCTTTATCTCCATGGGCAATGTCTTAGGATTCCTCATGGAGTGCTACGAAAAGGGCGTCATCACCGCGGCCGATCTCGATGGCATCGAGATGAAGTGGGGCGATGTGGATGCCATGCTGGCGATCCAAAAGAAGGTGGCCTACCAGGAAGGCTGCGGCAAGCTCATCGGCCAGAACCTGCGGACCCTGGTAGCCGCCTGGGGCAAGGGCTGCGCTGATTACGCTATGGAATGCAAGGGCCAGGGTTATGCGGCCTGGAATATTAGGGTCGGGGATACCCATATGAGCTACGCCACCTCGAACCGCGGCGCTGATCACCTGACCAGCGGCAACATCCCGACCCAGAACCTGCGACTGATGAACGATGCCCTCGGCATGTGCCTCTTCCCGGTCATCTCCGGGATCAGCGCAGACAACCTGAAGGATCTGCTCAACGCGGCCACCGGCCTCAAGCTCACCATGGACGATTACTGGAAGGCCGCAGAGCGCATCTACACCCTGGAGCGGTCCTACAACATCCGGGAAGGCTTCACCCGGGCAGATGACGACCTGCCGAAGCGGGCATGGGAGCCTCTCACCTATGGACCCAAAGCGGGAACCAAGCTGACTCCGGAGGGATTCAACAAGGAACTCGACGACTACTATAAGACCCGGGGCTGGGATACCAAGGGCGTGCCCACCAAAGCCCGGATCAAGGAGTTGGATCTGACTGGCATTGCTTAGGATTTGACCGCTCGAGGTCGAGTCTGGGCTGAGCAACCAGACCTGAGAAGTAGGGTGCCCCGGGAAATTCCCGGGGCACCCTACTTAAATTTCCACATCTCCCTGTCAGAAATCGAGATGGAGTTTAGGATTTCCCCCCCCCAACCGACTTCTATTCCCGGAAGGGAATAGAAAGGAAGGAAATCAATGAGAAAGAAATTTTTAATCCAGCTTAGCTTGGTGGCCATCCTGCTCATGGTGGCCTCGGTGGCATTTGCGGAGTTACCGGTCTGGCCGGTAAAGGGAAAAGTCGTATGCCGATTGTCCGTCTTTGACAACCCCGAAGGCGCGATCGTCTCCATGTGCGGCAACTACTTGTTCGTTTCCAACTCTTGCACCGCCAAAGTAAAGGAGGGCTTTTACTGGGTGGAGGGCCGAGGAAGCATCAGCAAATTAGAGATCGGCCCGTACGGCGATCTGAAGATGATCGATCGTCAATTTGTGGCGGGTTTGACCGGCCCGCTCGGCATGGCGATCCTGAATGTGGATACCGGAAAATTCGCTGCCGGGACCCTCTTCGCGATGACGGGCTCCGCCCCCATGTCCACGGTCAATGGGGCCCCGATCACCGATCCCAGGAGGCATAAGCCCAAGATCATCGCCATTAACCCGGCCAACGGGGCCATCCTGGGCGAGATCAGCATGGGAGCCAATTCCGTATTCGCAAAGATCAGCGGAGGCCCCGCGGATCTGCTCAACGCCCTGGCCTTCGATGCGAAGGGCAACCTTTACATGGCCGACACCGGCTGGGGGCATGATTCTTACAAACCCGCCTTCAAGTACGCGGGCGGTGTGTGGAAAATCCCGATAGAGAGCATCGATGGGCTGGCAGCGGGCTCCATGAATCCTCCCAAGATGCCCCAGTTCATCCCCTGCCCCAGTTGGCCGGATGGCATCGAGGTGGACCCCATCACCCAAAAGGTATGGTGGAACACGGTCATGCCTCCTGGCGCGGGTGACGATCCCTACAAGGGCGCCTACTGGGCGGTCACCGATGCGGATTTCGAGAGCGGCATTCTGCCCGCACCCCTGCAGAAGGGTCTGGGGAGGCTGGACGGATGTGCCTTCACCGTAAAGGGCACCAACCTCCAGACGGAGATTCTGAACACCCCCAACGCTATCGTGGTGGTGCGCCCCAGCGAACCCGACAAGCCATACCGATTGGCCACGGACCCGGAGATTGTGCTGGAAGGCCCGGCGGATTTGAATCTGAAGACCCTGGGGGATGGAAGCTACCTGTTGTTCGTGCCCGAGCTGATGGCGGTGAACCCCACCCAGTGGGATGAGAGATTGACGGTCATTTGGCTGCCTGCCGATTTTGACAGTCCCCAATAGGGGTGGTCCGCAGTAGGTAGGCTTTTTCAGGGCGTCCTGAGGCAATCTCAGGACGCCCCTTTTTTCTAAACCCTTCTTCTGCCCCGAAGCTGCAGCAGCACGATTCCCGCGATAATGGCCCCCGCCCCTGTCAATTGATGCAGACTCAGTCTCTCATGGAGAAAAGAAGTGGCCAGCAAGAGAGTGATGACCGGCTCCAGAGTACCGATGATGGCGGCATGGGAGGCCCCGATGCGTTCCAATCCCGCAAAAAAGGTGAGCACGGAGATGACGGTGCAGAGGAGGGCCATGACCGCTATCAGGGCCCAGGCCTTGGGGGACATCTGAAGGGTGAGGCGGTGAAGGGATGAGCCGTAGAGGAGAAACAGAATCGCCCCGAAGGTGATCACCCAGAGGCTCACGATTCGAGGTGGATGCCGGGCCAGGGCCTTGCTTCCCAGAACGATATACAGGGAATATGCGATTCCCGATGTGAGAGGCAGGAGGCACCAGAGCAGATTACCCTCCTGCTGGGAGGACCAGACCATGAGGACGCCGCCACCCATGGCCAGAAAGAGGGCCACGATCTTGCGGAGATCTAATGACTCCCGGAGGAACCAGACCGAAAGGAGGGTAGCCAGGGTAGGGTAGGAGGAGAAAAAAATCATCTGGGTCAAGGATGCGGAGATGTGGAGGAGGGCGGTAAAGAAACATAAGGCGGTGATCCCGAATCCCAGCCCACCCATGAGAGCGAGCCGAAGCAGGTCTTTGGGTCCGACCCTCGGATAAGAACGCTGGATCAGGATGATGGCCCACAGAAAGATAGAGGCCAGGGTGAGGCGAAAGGCCAGGAGGCTCTCGATGTTGACCCCGAGGGAGAGGACCACCTTGCCCCAAATAGGGGTAGAGCCGAAGGCGGCCGCAGAGGTGGCGACCAGGAGGATCCCCCTCCCCCTTGCGGAAAGGGCCATCTTAGACAGAGGCCCCGGTAAGCCGGCGGAGGGCCTCCAGATATTTGTCCCGGGTCTTCTCGATGATCGCAGGGGGAAGCTGCGGGGCGGGCGGCCTCTTGGGCCAATTCAGAGAGAGGAGATAGTCTCTCAAGAATTGCTTGTCAAAGCTGGGCTGAGGGCCCCCAGGCCGGTATTGATCTTTCGGCCAGAAACGGGAGGAATCTGGGGTGAGCACCTCATCAATGAGGATCAGCCTTCCGTCCAGCAGGCCCATCTCGAATTTGGTATCGGCGATGATGATCCCCTTCGCATCGGCGATCCCCCGGGCCCTTTCATAGATCCGGACGCTCACCTCTCGCACCTTCTCTGCCCGCTCGCCTCCCAGGAGGCGCTTCACCTCGGCAAAGGTGATGTTCTCGTCGTGGGTCCCCATCTGCGCCTTGCTGGCCGGCGTGAAGACGGGCGCAGGAAGGGGTGAGGACTCCTGGAGGCCGGGGGGCAGCTTGACGCCCGAGGTCTCCCCTGCCTCCTGGTATTCCCTCCAACCCGATCCGGACAGGTAACCTCGCACCACACATTCCACCGGCAAGGGCTGGGCTTTCTTCACCAGCATGCTCCGCCCCTCCAGGACCTCGGCATATTCCTGGCAGGGGACGGGGAAATCCTTCACCTCCGTGGCCAGCAGGTGATTCTCGATGAGGTCCTCCATCTGCCGAAACCAGTAGAGGGAGAGCTGGGTAAGGATGCGGCCTTTGTCCGGGATCGGGTCGGGCATCACCACATCGAAGGCGGAGATGCGGTCCGAGGCCACGATCAGAAGGGCATCATCCAGGTCATAGATGTCCCGGACCTTGCCCCTGCCCCGGAGACGCAGCTTGGGCAGATGGGTTTCAAAGATAGCGGTGATGGAGGACAATCTCTCTCTTCTCCTTATCCTTCCTTCTTCGAGTTGCCTTCTTTCGTTCCCTTCGTCTCGCCCTCAGAGACCTTCTCCGGGGTCACATCGATGGCATCCTTGCCAGCAATGGCGTCTTTGAAGCCTCGGATCGCCTTCCCCATTCCCGATCCGATCTGCGGCAGCTTTCCGGCCCCGAAGACGAGCAATACGATCACCAGGATAACCACGAGTTCCGTCATGCCAATTCCAGGAATCAATTTTTCGCCCTCCAATTGAGATTTCCCATTGAATTCAACTCACCAGAAAACGAGAGGAATCATGCCATCATCCCCCCGAATTGTCAATCAAAAACCCCGCCTCTGCCATCTGCGATCTCAGCCATACAGGGTGCGTTCATTCCCCACCCGGCGGGTGAGCTTGATCTCATCGAAATGCTCCAGCAGGGGGATGGCCCATTTGCGGGAGATGCCCAGCAGATCCTTGAATTCCGAGACCGAGATGGAGGGGCGTTGCCGCAAGAGATCCAGGAGCATCCCCTTGGCCTTCTCATAACTCTCCCGGTGGAAGAGGAGGTCCCCTTTGATGACCATCAGCGTCCCTTCATCGATCAGCAGGCGGATCAGGTCCGTGGCCCGTCTCTGATCTTTGCTCCTATTGCCCACCACTTCGCCCAGGGAAGGAGGCTGAAAGCCCGCCTCCTGATAGGCCTTCTCCAAGGCCGACTTGATCTCCTCCTCTGCGGCCCCAATCTGGGGGCGATGGGAGGCCAAGCGGACCTTCGCCCTTTCTATGGCAATCTCTCCATCCTCCTTCAGATCGTTCAGGACCTTCTGAAAGAGGGCCATTCCTGGGGGAGGAGAGAGCTTGCCCCGCAGCTCCTCCTGCATCATCCCCTCCTTCAATGGCTCCTGCTGATGGAAGAGAGCAAGCTGGTGAAGGACCTGTTCCCGGATTCGGCGATAGCTCTCGCGGTGCAGATAGCCCTCCTCCTTCTCCTTGAGGAGGATGATCCTTCCCTCCAGGATCAGCCTCTGCAGATGGGTCGTTAGAGTCTCCCGATCCATTCCGATGGCCGGGACCAGGGCAGAGAGGGAAAGGGGACGGGAGGCCGAAGAGCGGAGCACCTCTTCCAGCCTCTGCCCCGGATCCCCTTCCCACATGCGTCTCAAGGCTTCGAGGGTCTGAGGATGGCCCCGCCGATGCCGTGCCGGATCGCAGTCCAGAATCTGCCCTCCCCCGATGGTGATGGCCGGAGAGTAGCTGCGGAGGACAAACCGATCCCCGGGCAAGGGGGCAACCGGGGCCTCCAATCTGATCTGCAGGAAGGTCTCCTCTCCCGGGGCGATCTCCTGTGCCTCCAGGGGAATGATCCGGGCCAGGACCTCGGCGGTGCCCGAATGAAAACGCACGCGGGAGCGGACCTTCAGCGGACGCGGTGAGGACTTAAGATGAATGAAGCGGATATCCAACAGGGAGGTGGGGCGGAGCTGGCCGGGGAGGCTGAGGACATCGCCGCGGCTCACCTGAGCCAGTTCGATATTGGGAAGGTTGACTGCGGTCCGCTGTCCGGCGCAGGCCTGCTCCACCGAGCGATTGTGGACCTGAAGGCGGCGGACCCGCGTTGCAAGGCTTCCGGGGTAGATCTGCACCTCCTCACCCACCTGGATGCAGCCGGAGAGGAGGGTCCCGGTAACCACGGTGCCGAAGCCTTTGATGGTGAAGGCCCGGTCAATCGGCAGGCGGAAGATCCCGGCGGCTGGCCGCCCCTCCAGGGAGGAAGCCAGGGCAGCGAGGGCCGAGGTCAGTTCCGGCAAGCCCTCCCTGGTGACCGCAGAGCAGGGGATGATAGGAGAGCCCTCCAGGAAGGTACCCTTCAGGAAAACCTCCACCTCGCCCCTCACCATCTGCAGCCATTCGGCATCGACCAGGTCCGATTTGGTGATCGCCACTAGACCCTTCCTGATCTGGAGCAGCTGGCAGATGTCCAGATGCTCCTTCGTCTGGGGCATGATCCCCTCGTCCGCGGCGATAACGAGGAGGGCCAGGTCAATCCCCCCCACCCCGGCGAGCATGGTCTTCACGAATCGCTCGTGGCCCGGCACATCCACGATCCCGATCTCCAGATCCCCGGGAAGGGACAGGTTGGCGAATCCCAGCTCGATGGAGATCCCCCGCTCCTTCTCCTCCTTGAGGCGATCGGTATCGATGCCGGTGAGGGCCTTGACCAGGGCAGTCTTGCCATGATCCACATGGCCCGCCGTTCCCAAAATCACATGCCTCGCCACAGGCGCACCCTCCTGACGGCTTATCTATCTAACTACAGGTGAAATATAGCACGAAGGAACCTTCATTCGAAAGACCCTTGTCGGAGAAATCTGATTGACCTCACTTTCTTTATCGCCTATTCTATCAGCTAAGCCTGAAGTCTGAGAGTGGGATTGAAGAGGAGGTGGAGGGATGAATCCAAAGATGAGGATCGCCATCTTGCTTGCCATCATCAATTTCCTGGGGGCCATCTGGCCGGTGACTTTCTGGGTCAACCGCATCCGGCCTTTCGTCTTCGGTCTCCCCTTCTTTCTCTTCTGGACCTTCATTTGGATGCTCGTCTGCTTCCTCAATCTGGTCTTCTGCTACCTCCTGATTGGAAGGAAGGAGGGAGAGAGGTCATGACCAGCATCAGCCTCTGGATCATCCTGGGCTGGCTCATCCTCTCCACCGTGGTGGGGGTCATGGCCGGGGTGAAGCGGAAGTTCTCCATGGAGGAGTGGTTCGTAGGACAGCGGGGCTTCGGCCTGATCCTCTTTTATGTGGTGGCCGCGGCCGAGATCTATAGCGCTTTCGCCTTCCTGGGCCTGGCTGGGTGGGCCTACAAGTTCGGCGCCCCCATCTTTTATGCCCCCATGTATAATGTCCTGGCCTACACCCTCTTTTTCTTCATCGGCCCCCTGATCTGGAGATATGGCAAGGCCCACGGGTATGTGACCCAGCCCGATTTCTTCATCCACCGCTACCAGTCCCCCTCCCTGGGGGTGGTGGTGGCGATCATCGGCTTCCTCTTCACCATCCCCTACCTGCAGCTCCAGATTATGGGGACCGGCATGATCATCCAGCTCTCCAGCGGCGGGGCGATCAATTGGCAGGCCGCGGTCATCGTCTCCTCACTGGCGTCCATCATCTTCGTCACCTTCAGCGGCCTGCGCGGGATTGCCTGGACCAATCTGCTGCAGGCCATCCTCATGCTGGTGACCATGTTCGCAGTGGGAATCCTCTTTCCGCAGAAGTTCTTCGGGGGGGTGGGGCAGATGTTCCAGCGACTGGCCGAGGTCAGCCCCCAGCATCTGATCCTGCCGGGAAAGTCAGGGGCCATGGGATTGGGATGGTATACCAGCACCACCTTGATGTCGGCCCTGGGCTTCTGGATGTGGCCCCACCTCTTTCTCACCACCTACTCGGCCAAGAGCACCCAGATCATCCGCCGGAATGCCGTGATCCTTCCCCTCTTCGCCCTCGCCTTGATCCCGGTCATCATCGTGGGCTACACCTGTTTTTTGGTGGCGCCGGGGCTGAAGGAGCCGGACCACGCCATGCTCATCACCCTGACCCGCTTTTTCCCCCCCTGGATGGCGGGCCTGGTGGGGGCCGGAGGGACGGCGGCCGCCATCTCCACCTCCTCCGCCCTCACCCTCTCCGCCTGCACCCTCTTTGCGCGCAACATCTATCAGCGGGGAATGAATCCCAAGGCCAACGATGATCAGGCCGCCCGCCTGGCCCGCTGGCTGGTGCCCGTGGTGACGGCCGCCGCAGTGGCCCTCACCTTTCTGCGGCCCAAGATGCTGGTGGCCCTGCTCCTCCTCGGATACTCCGGCATCACCCAGTTCTTCCCCGGGGTCATCTTTGGACTCTTCTGGAAGCGGGTGACCAAGGCCGGGGTCTGTGCCGGGATGATTGCGGGGATCGGGACGCTGCTTCTCATCAATTATGGGCTCAAGGCGTCCTCCCCTTATGGGCTCTTCTTCGGCTTCTGGGGCCTGCTGGTCAATCTGGCCGTCTGCCTCCTAGTCACCCTCTGCACCAGCCCTCCTCCCAAAGAGGCCCTGGACCGCTTCTACGCCGCCAAGTGAGCGGCGCTGGCCCTACTTGATCTCGGCGACTCCGTTGCCCGGGCTCGACCATTTCTCGTAGACCTTGGGATCATGGCCGGGCACGATCAGATCGGGCGATGAGGCAACCTCTTTGATCCTCTCCAGGGTCTTATACGCGTCGAAGCTGCACTGACCGGTCCCGATGGGGGTCATGGTGTCGATGTTCTCAAACATATAAACGATGTCAGACGCCAGTACGGCCGTCCCGGAGGCGGTGTTGACCGAGACCCATTGGAATCCGTAGGTATGCTTCCCTCCCAGGTAACACTTGATCCCGGGGATGATCTCCTTGTCGCCTTCGATCAGCTTCACTCGTCCGTCCCAGTTCCAATTCACCAGGGCCAGGACATCCTCTCTATTCAAACCGATCTTCCCAAAGTTACTCTGAGCCGCCTCTCCGGCTGCGAACTCCAGCTCATCCTTCTGCATCCAGATGGTCGCCTTGGGATTGAAGTTCTTGATGTTTCCGGCGTGGTCCCAGTGGGCATGGGTGAGGAGGATGTCGGTGACCTCCGCCGGGTTCAGGCCGATCTTGGGAAGCAACTTGTCCGTCCGGGTCCAGTCCTTGATGCCCCACTTGGTGACGAATTTCTCATCGGAGAATCCCGTGTCCACCACGATGACCCGGCCATTCCCCGCGATGACCCAAAAGGACCAGTCCAGGGTCATCTTTTCCCCGGGAGTCCCCAGATTGAAGAGGTAGCTCCGATCATAGCCCTCCATCGTTCCGTAGTGAATGGCATAGACCTGGTATTGAGGTTTGCAGGCATGGGCTGCCCAGGTGGAACTGAGGGTCCCCACCATCAGGGAGAGAGAGAACAACGCCAGCACCAACCATGGCTTCCTCATCTTCGCTCCTTTCCGAAAGGGTTGTTTGTTCCCAGGTACAATAGTACGAGCTGGCTACTGTTTTAGGACAGCGCCCTCGATTTGTCAACCTGCTAATCTAAACCAACTCGCTTCAAGTTCTGCAGCTCTTCATAGACCTTTCGAGTAAAGGGAACCTCTATTCCCAACGATTGGCCCAGGCGCAATATGGTCCCCCCAAACAGGTCACGCTCATCCGCCTGGCCCGCTTGTTCGAAATCTCTCTGCAAAGAGGTCTTGGCACCGTAAGGAAAGCCCCTCGCCCGGCGAAACGAATCCTCCACCATGGTGGGAGGTAATTGCACCCCCTTGCCTTCAGCCAACCGATCGATTTCCCTCATGATGCCCAACACATAATCACTCAGTTCCTGCGATTCGATCACCTGACCAATCGTCTGGTCAAAACATGCGGTAACCAATCCAAAGGAAGCTATAAACATGAACTTCTCCCAAATCGCCGGGAAGGGATCATCGACCCACTCATGCCTTATACCGCTTCTCTCAAATAGGCGAAGCACATCATAGGGCACATGGTCCTGGTGTCGGGGGTCTTTCCCAAACAAGATCTTGCAGTCTCCGCCCGTCTGCACCACCTTGCCGGGGCGTTCAATGTGCGCACCAATATAGACACAAGCCGGAATGACGAAGCCCTGCGAGATAGCCGCCCTCGTTCTCTCATAGATATCAACGCCATTCAACAAAGGTACGATCAAGGTCTCTTCGGTGATCACCTGGTTGATCTCTTTGAGTATCTGCGTCAAATCGAACGCCTTCACACACAGCAGACACAAGTCCAGCGCAGGCAAATCCGTGGCTCTGTCCGTTGCCAAGGTGGGTCGGCAGATGAATTCCCCTTCAGCGACCGTGTTTACCATCAGACCCGTCTCACGGATCTCATCCAGATGGGCGCCCCGGGCAATAAAGAAGATATGTGTCGACTGGTCGGAGGCCATTATTCGGCATAGTTTGCCCCCAAAATACCCTCCTACTCCCCCCACCCCGATTACGCCAATACAATCCATGATGGTGTCGATCTCCTATCCTGTCCCTCCCACAGCCCCTAAGGCCGTTCTACCACGAGGCAGGAAGACTGTCAATGATCGATCGGCAAGAGTCGGCTGACTGTGCAGGTCCCTCCAGAACACCGAGAAGCCTTGGATTGCACGCCGCAATCACCCTTCAATCCGCATCCCGCGCAGCTTCCGCATATTTCTCCCCCAGATCCAACGCACCAGGGCAGGACTAATTCGCTGCAAGAGCCACTGAGATCTTGCAAATCCAGTCACCACGATGGTCGTTCGGTTACGCTCCACGCCGCGCAGGATCTTTTGGGCGCATATCTCGGGCGCCATCGCTTTGGGCAGAGCGGCGGAGGCTTTTTGACCATCGATCTTGATCAATTTCGAGGTATGCAAGATAGGGGTATCAATAATTCCCGGGCAGACCACGCTCACCCGCACCCCCAGGTCCGCCCCCTCGATCCGCAGGGCATGAGAAAGGCCCACCACGCCATGTTTGCTCGCCGTGTAGGAAATGACCCCCGTGACCGGGACTATCCCAGCCAGAGAGGCGGTATTGATGATGTGCCCGAAGCCCTGTCTCACCATGGCCGGATAGGTCGCCGCCACCCCGTTCACCACCCCGTAGAGATTGATGTCGATCACCCGGCGCCAACCTTCGTAGGAAAAGTCTTGGGCCTCGCCAAATATCCCGATGCCCGCGTTGTTGAAGAGGTAATCCAGCCGGCCATGCTCCGCGGTCGCATCATCCACCATTCTCTTGACCGCTGCGAAATCAGAGACATCCAGCTTGACCGCCCTCGCCCGCCCGCTTTCTTGATGGCCTCGACGGCCTCATCGAGCAAGGGGCCATTTAGGTCGGCCATGATCAGGTACGCCCCGCGCCTCGCCATTTCCTCGGAAAGCACCTTGCCGATGCCGGAGGCAGCCCCGGTCACAATGACGATCTTTCCCGAAAAAATGTCCACTCTCCCTTATCCCCGTTCTTGAAGGCCCGATTCCGCAGCTCGTAATCGTTCAGCCAGAAAGACGCGTAACGCTGATCTCTTTGCCCAATCTCTAACGGCTTATGCCCAACGGTAATCCACATACCGCGATGCAACAGGATTGTCAATCGTAATTATCAAGGGAAACGCACGGAAGATGACACCCCTCCATGGAAATGCCCCCCTCTGGCCGCGGACCGACACCGGGCTTGAGGGCTCAGCCAATAGAGGCAGCCCATAGAAACATAGAAACATCTTGACTTGAAATTGTGGGTGGGGTAACTTGGTTTTAATTAAAGTGCCTCTTCCGAAGAGGCTGAAGGTATCAACCGGTTTTCGTCGGAGACCAAAAGGATGGAATTGGCCCTTTTCCAGGGTGAAAAAGAGCTCGTGTGGTCGTCTCAGGCCGACGGGCCTTTTTTGTTTGCGCGGGGAGGAGGGAAAAAGTGAGGAATTATCAGAGGATCCCTCATTTAGTGTTGGCTCTGACGATCATCCTGTTGGCCCTCCTTCCCACGGCGGGATTCTCCCAGGGTCAGGTCACGATATCCGATTTCACGGTCCTCGACTGGTTCAAAGCGGTCAAGCTGACCTGGAAGGCAGCGGCCCCTTCGGGCACTGAAGCGGTCTTCGAGATCTATCGCAGCGATAAGGAAACGGGATCTTATGTGCTGGTGCAAGAGGTCAGATTGGGCGACAAGGAATTCATTGATGTCATTACCAAAACCTATTCCTTCCTGGACAAGATGTGTGAGCCCGGCCGCAGTTATTACTATAAGCTGGCGCTGCGAGGGACTGATCAGGACTTCGGCCCCTTCCGAGGGCTCGCCTCCGGGGCCCCTCCCGGCACTTGATGGTGGGGTGGGGTGGGGACAGGCTCGATTGGAGTCTCCTCCGAGGAGGGACCAAGTCGGCTCTAAACCGCATTCGGGGAAAGGGGGTGATGGAGAACGAGACTGGTTCGTCAAGGGATGAGTTGCAATCTTCGTTGGTCAAGGGGGAGGAAGAGCATGAAAAAGGCGATTCTTATGGCAGGATTGGTTCTGTTGATGGGGGCCACTCTGGCCTTCGCGGGGCCCACCGTCTCCATCGTGAAGTCGGACAATCACGAACTCTCCGGGGAGCAATGGAACTTCTCCATGTACGATTTCGGCAAGCGATGGGAGACCACCTGGACCCCTGAGAGCGAGGCCTACATCGAGAAGATGGTGCGTCAGGCCGTGGACCTGGCCGGTGGCCTGCCGGTGAAGGCCGGCGACAGCGTCTGCATCAAGGTAAACCTGGTGCAGGATGCCTGGTATGTCCTTTCCATGGAGCTGACCAAGAACGACATCGACCCGGTGAAATATCCGGTCCCCGACCAGAAAAGTATCAATCACCTGATGCAGTCGATCCTCACCGATGCCCGGGTGGCCAAGGCGGTCTGCAAGATCGCCCAGGAGAAGGGCGCCAAGAGCGTCGCCATCTTAGAGGGGCCCAACGCGGGGCTGACGGCCGCCTACTACCTGGTCTACGGATACAAGGATTGGGCGACCAAGATGGGGGTCAAGCTGCTCGATCCGGATGTCAACTGCACCCTGGGCACCTACAAGCCGAAGACCAAGAGTCCGGCCCTGCCCGAGTATGTCCTTCCCAATGAATGGGTCAACGCCAATTGCCGGATCTCCATCGGCAAGATGAAGACCCATGATAACTCCGGCATCAGCCTGACCCTCAAGAATGTGGCAGTGGGCATCGTCCCCCGCTCCGTCTATGGGGCGATCAAGCTGGGTCTGCCCCACGGTAACATGCACCATGTGGTGGCCGATGTGAACTCCATCTGCCCTGCCACCTTCTCCATCGTGGATGGCCTGTGGGGCATGGATGGATGGGGGGCCTTCCATGGACGACCGGTCCCCTCGGACCTCATCATTGCCGGCAAAGACGGAGTAGCGGTGGATGGCGTAGGTGCCATGTGCATGGGGACCCTGCCCTGGATCTATGGAGGCATACGGGAGTGCAAGAATGCCGGGATCGGAACCTATGACAACATCAATGTCGTAGGGACCAAGCTGGAGGATGCGGTGATCATCTATATGCCGGTACCTCCGGGCAAGCATCCCGACTCCAGCGCCTCCGGGGTGCTCGGCTGGCGTTAGCCCTTAGGCCTTAGAGGCCAATCCGCTGCAAGAAGGGGCTGCTTATTGCAGCCCCTTTTCATTTCCGCCCTAAGACCGCCTATCGGCAGGAAGGGGAAGGGAGGGGAAAGGGGTCACATTCTTCATCTGTCATTTGAAATCCCTTTCGCCGTCCGAAGACCTTTCCGATCTCCTCATTCCGATAGACGCCCAATTGATAAACGATGCAGATGGCAACATCCCTGTTCGGACAACACCCCTGCGAGCACCTAACAGCGAATCAGGATGCTCCTGCTCTGCTCCCCCTTCATGGCCGCACTCAAAGCCCCACCTTCCTGCGTTGGAAATCCACCGCGCCTGATCGACGCATGAGCCAGTCGCCAAGAGAAGGGGCCACTTCGTTGAGCACAAATACCCAGCGCAGAGGGGGAGAGTTGACGATCACCTCCAGTCTTTGGCGCGCGATGGCATCGACCACCGCTTGTGCGACTTGGGAAGGGGTGCAAGATCCAACCATCAAAGGCGGCGTCATGCCGAATCTCGCAAACATCCCGGCCTGCGTGATGTAGCCCGGAAAGATCGTAGAAAAGTGAACCCCTGTGTCCGCCAGCTCCAAGCGCAATCCACGCGTCCATTCAGCCAGCCCAGCCTTGGTGCCGCAGTAGGTCGCACCATAGGGACCCCCACTCTTCGCGCCCATAGAGGCCATATTGACGATGTGACCGGTCTTCTGACGAAGCATGTGCGGGAGCACGAGGTAGGTCAGAGCCATGGGGGCGACGAGGTTCACTTCGATCGTCTCATCGATTGCTTCCCAGGGCAGGCCCAAAAAGGCCCCTTCCGTCTCTAACCCCGCATTGTTGATGAGAATATCAATCGAACCGAATTGTTCCAAGACAGAAGAGACGAGCCCTTGCCGCTGTGCTGCTTGTGCAAGATCAACCGGCACCACGATCGTCCGCACCCCGAATTCGCTCAGGGCCTTGGACACGTTGTGCAAGCCTTCTTCCGATCGTGCGGCAAGGGCGATATGGGCCCCTCGCCTCGCCAGGGCCTCGGCGATGACCGGGCCGACACCCCGAGATGCGCCGGTCAGAAGGACATGCTTTCCGCTCAACTGAGCCATCGTCTGCTCCTTCTGGGGTGACGACCCCCTGGGCTGCTGGGTTGTATGCGATCTCCCCGCCGGTGAACAATAGAATTGAGGCGCGGGGCCACAAACCGTTCAAAAAAGCATCAGGGTTATTTCCCGTCGCCTCGAATGATTGGTTAGGCAAGGTATTGTTTTCCTCATGTTTGTCCCGTGTCAGGGGCTGACCCTCCTGCACTCTTAGTTCACTGAATCAGATTCTCAATTTGCTTCAACACAGTGGCCCGGTTTTCGATCACCGCCATCTCCCATTCGTGAGCCCGTGCAAACGCTGCCCGTATCGATCCCCTCTCAGCGGCCAACCTCGTCAGGGCTACACGGACCTCATCCTTACCGAATTCCCCCCGCAGGGAACCCGTGAGCGGGATCGCCAGCCCGAACTTCTGGCACTTCTCCGCTAGCGCAGGCTGATCCCAGAAAAAGGGATAGGAGATCATGGGAACGCGATGGAAGATCGCCTCGTGCGTCGAGTTCATTCCGTGGTGGGTCACAAACGCGTCCGCTTCTTGTAGCAACCTCCACTGGTCGACATAGCTCTCAACGGACACATTCGGTCGTAAAAGCGCAGCGAGGGCCTCGTTGCTGATCTTCGTACTCCCCAGGCTGATGACCGTGTGCGCGTTCTCCACCTGGGCGAACGTCTCCGCCAGAGTGCTCAAAGCGCGGAGGGCCTCCGCAGCGTAGTACCTCCAAAGGATTGTGCCGAAGGAGATGTAAACCTTGAACGTACGAGCGCTGCCCGGCCCAAACCACAGGCGATCCCCCTGGTCGCCACTCTGCATTTCTTCGAGGGACGGGAGAGACCCGTAGAACGCGAGGGGTTCGAACGCACGCCGTTCATTCTCCTCCAAGAATTCGGGAGGTTCGCAGTAGATATTGAGGTACGGACTGAGCGAGGAGACGTAGGAGAACGGGGATGCGTCCGTCACGCCGTACGAGTCCCGCAGTACCTCTGCCGCCCTCAGGCACTCGGACGAGAGCTTCACCCGCGGATCCTCCCGCAGGATCGCCAGGAAGCGTGCCGGAGCTACGTTGTGGCCGGCGCAGACATTGACGCGGGGTATGCCAAGGAGTTTCGCGACAACACACCCGATTACGGCGAAGGTATCGTGGATCACGAGCGACGGTCTGGTCTTCTCCACGTCGCAACGGATCTGTTCGGCGTATGTTGCGGCAAAGCTCACAAAACGGCACGGGACCGGAAACGATGTGGCGTCTGCCTGCTCCAACGGATACTTGGAGAAGAGGTCGAAGAAGACACCCCCGGCACGTTCGACCTGTGGCCCGAACTTGCGATGCGTGAATACGTGCGCTGCAATGCCGCTGCGGGTCAGGCCGAAAATCAGCGACCGCAGACGCTGGAAGTGACCCTCTTCCGGCATGCAGAAGAAGGCGACGGAGCGCCGACTGGCGTGAAGTGGTCGCCGGGTGCGGTTTGAGATCAAAGGTCCCCCTTGCCGTCCTTGATCGACGGCTCTCCCTGGCGGTGAGCCCGGAGCACCCGCTCGATCTCGGCCTCGGACTTTTGGTTCACCCACGGGTACGTCGAGAGCAACACCGGCATACCTTTGACGGCCACCAGCGTAATACGATCTTCCGCCTTGCCGGGCTCGAAGGGAACGTGACACTCGTAGGCCGAAGTGAACCCGATGTCGTGAAGCGCCCGCAGCAGCGCCTCCTTGGTGAAACGAAAGCTGTATGTGTTGTCGATCGACCTCAATACCCGGCTGTTACGGACTTCGCCGGTGTCTTCGTCGTCATGCTCGCGGCACCGTCGCCCCTGGTAAGCCTGCCCCCGCCACTCCACTTCGATGTCCTCGGTCAGGCTGATCAGGGTGTCTATTACGAGCATCTCCGTGCATACGCTGTAAACGGTTTCCAAGACAGAGAACACGTCGGGGGCGTCCAGGTGATACAGCAGCCCCAACAGGTACACTACGTCGAATGGACCGAAGTTCTCGCGCGTGACGTAGCGCACATCCTCCTTAACAAATCGCACAGTGGCGAGATCGTGGCGGGCGGCGCACGCAGCACCCTGGCCCATCCGCTGGGTGCGGGCATCCAGCGCGAGGACTTCAGCACCCCGCAAGCCTGCCTCGATGGCGTAGACCCCCTCGCCGCACCCCAGATCGAGAATGCGCAATTCGTGGAATGGCCGCCCAGCGAGGTCGCGGGTGATCTGCATGATTCGACGGACCTTGACCGCGTTCGCCTGACCGGCCTGAGGAACACCGGGGCCACCTTCACTGCCCTTCTTCGCGAAGAGTTCGAGAGCCTCGGCGTCGAGGCTGCGAACCGATTCCTCGGTCATTGCGGATCTCCTGACCGGGCGGGTGGCGCTGCCACCAAGTGCAATATCTTTCCCGACCCAGAGGAACGGGGAGCCTCGCGATCTATGCGGAGGAAGCCCGCGTGCCTCCATTGGTCTGCCATGTGCTGCTTCTTCTCATACTCACCCCCGATCGCATCCAAAAAGGCGCTGGACACCGCGACCGGGTCGACGGGGCCAATGGCCGGGTGCACCAGCAGGCGGAGTCGCGGCTGGCCGTCGTCCGCATCATCCTCGATGAGTTGGTAGTCCGTCGGCCCTCCGCCGAAGCGGCGTGGCAAGACCTCCTCCAAGACCCGGACAACGTCTATGTCCTCGAACGTCATGCCTCCGGCTGTCAGCTTTTCGTAGCTCCGGATCGTGTGGAGGTGCGTTCGCCAGCCTAGTGTCTCCAGGGGACAACCGCAACTCCGCTCAGTGATCGTGGCTCGGTCGCCCATCGAGACGTTGAGGAGGATGAACGGGGTTGTCGGCCTGAGGGATGAGACGAGCAGGGCACCCTTGGGGAATGGGGGACCGTCAGTCTGAATCACGGCGTTGAGGTCGCTAAGAACGTGGACTTCGTCGGGCGCCTGGGGCGACAGGCAGCCATAGCTGATAGATCCTCCGGAGTCTACACTCCCATAATCGGGTAAGGCATCACCGTGCACCCGGTGGATAGCGGCTAGGCGAGCGCCCGTGACCGGCTCGCCGGTGATCGTGAACCGGGCGCCAGCGAGGTCCACGCCGGCTTCCTCCGCCGACCGGCACAATCGCACGACCGAGCTTGAGTATCCCCAGAGATGGGGGACTGCGCCCTCCCTGAGCGTCTTCTCCATCCACTCAACGATTCGTAGTGGGGCGTCGACGGGAGTGTATTCAGGGGTCGGCATGGGCACCCCGGCGAGGCGGCTTGTCCAAGCGATCACCTGGATCATCCACCAAAATCGCGATTGCAGGCCGAGCGCTCTCGGGTCGACCTGCAAGAACCATCGCGCGGGAGGGACGCCGCGCCCGGAGTACCAGAGAAGCGGAACGATGCCCCGCGTGTCCCACACGGCGTTCCGCCAGTTCACTCCGCCGCGGGCGTCAAGCGCCAGATGCATGTTCACGGCACGGTCCCGGACGCAGGCCAGATCCAGCTGAACGCGGGTTGCTATGCCGCGACTGCCGCTTGTGCTCGCCCAGAGGTGCGGAACCGAGAGAGGGTTTCGAAGCCGATCGGGATCGGCCGCTATCGTGGTGCTCCCGCGGACCACCGGCCGGCGGCCCTTGAACTCGTCGAGCGTAAGGTATACACCCTCCCGGAAAAGCATCCGAAGAGCATGTTCCACACCGTCATGCTGGACTAGACGCTCTAGGTCGCCATACTCGCACCCGGCCAGATGGAGTAGTGAAAGATACGGGCTTGTGGTGTTCGCGAACACCGAGCGTTGCAACAGATCGAGGAAGTCCCTTTCGCGCTGTTCCAACCGTCGACGAAGGATTGCTCGGCACTCGGGAATGGTTAAGGGGTTGCGCAGGTAGCCAGGAAGTCTATAAAGTACTCGGAGTATCATAACCAAGTCGCCCAGGACCGGCCGCGCGGAACTTGTCTTCAAGAGATTAGCCGTCATACCACCTTTCTCCCCCTCTGCAACAGGTGATCCTCGAGTGTAATCCACATTACTCTAACTGCATTTGGAACTTTTTCCTTTGTCAAAACCGCAGGTCTGATATCTTTCTTCTTCTCGTCTCCAGTACGCCCCGCATAAGCCGCGCCGCCCATGACCTTGCCGCGTGGCGCCGCGCTTCTTGGCGTCGGCCCTAATGCGGTTGTTATCTTCCTATTTGATTTTGGCTACTTACTCCCACCGAAAACTGAAAAGATTCCATACTCGAAATCAGTAGTGTCCCAACGTTCACCTTTCGGCATCGTATAACCCATTGACAGCAATGCATTTAATGGCTGAAGCAGCTTTTTCGATTTGAAATCCTGGTCCTCATCAGGCCATACTCTTCGATTATCA
>Ga0315289_10000401_pt1 | contig 67674 bp, 60 predicted proteins | sample YL17G11_40_MG_FD_203452 | JGI IMG/M metagenome (GOLD analysis project Ga0315289, IMG submission 203452) | Sediment microbial communities from Yellowstone Lake, YNP, Wyoming, USA - YL17G11_40 | ecosystem: Environmental > Aquatic > Freshwater > Lake > Sediment | place: USA: Wyoming | collected... | reverse complement strand
TCCGCTTGTCCCGGACGGCGCACCGCGCCGCACCGTCGTGAAAATGAACCGTCATCTCGCTCCCCGCCGAAAGGGCCTCGACGCGGGGAATAATCAGTCCCTCATCGATCGTCGTGCATACCGCGTAGCCCCTCCTGAGAACGCCCCGCGGATCGAGCGCCTCGAGCGCCCGCATCTTCCCGGCGAGCTCCTTCCGGCGCAGAGCCAACGCTCCGGAAACCCTGATTCTCATTACCTGTCCAAGGTGAACGAGCGTTCCAGCCGTGAGATGAATCTCCTCCGCGGGACTACTGCGCAAAAGGCCCCCCATGAGAGAGCTGATCGACGCTCCAGCGCGCGAGAGACAATCGCGCACGGCGGCCTCAATCCCCGCGTCGCAGCCATCGAGGGCGCGCCCGGTCTCGACGCGCCGCTCCCTCCACCATCCCGAAAGCCGCTCGAGGGAATCGTCCACCCCCAGTTCCTCGCGCTCCATCCGATGCGTAATAGCCGGAAACACGGCGCTCCGCACGAGGTATTCGACGAGACGGAGCTTGTTATCGAGAGACGCCGCTCCGAAGAGCGCGACCCTTTTCATTGTCTCCGCGAGGGACCGAGCGACCTCGTCGATCGCCGGGGCGGCGAGTTCCGCCGCCGCCGTCGGGGTCGCCGCACGAACATCCGCGACGTAATCGGCGACGGTTGTATCGATTTCGTGGCCGATCCCGGTGATCACCGGATGCACCGAGCCGGCGACGGCGCGCGCGACCTCCTCGAGATTGAAGGCCCAGAGATCCTCGACGCTCCCCCCGCCTCGCGCGACAATAACCGTATCGACGTCATCCATCCCCCCGGCGATCTCGAACGCGTGGACGATCGACCGAGCCGCACCCGGTCCCTGCACCTCCGCGGGAATGTGCACGACCTCGGCGACGGGCCAACGCCGTTTCAGCGTATCGAGGATGTCGCGTATCACGGCGCCGGTCGGCGAGGTGATGACCGCGATCTTCGAAGGATAGGGCGCGATCGTCCGTTTCCGCTCCGGGGAGGTGAGCCCCTCATCCATCAGGCGTTCGAGAAGCCGCCTGAATTCGAGCTCCATGCTCCCGCGCCCGGAGGGAATCATGTCGGTCGCGATGAGCTGTGTCTGTCCTGAACCGCCGAAATGCGAGATGCGTCCCGGCGCGATGACAAGCATTCCGTTTTCGGGACTCAATGCGAGGCGTTCCGCGTGCCGGCGGAACAAGACGGCGTGGATCGAGGTCGCGCTGTCGCGAAGCGTGAAATAGATATGTCCCGAGGAATGAATCTTGAGGTTCGCAATCTCCCCGATGACGTTCACCCGGGGAAATTCCGACTCGAGGTGCTGCCTCACGGCTTCACTGATCTCCGTCACCGTGTAGAGGTCCCGCGGCGCCTCGTAGACCGGACCGCGCGCAGGGCTACTCTTCATCCTGCACTCCGTGCGCCCATTTCGCCGCCTGGAGCGTGTTCCGCATGAGCATCGTGACGGTCATGGGCCCCACCCCCCCCGGAACGGGCGTGATGAGCGAAACCCGGGGATACACCGATTCGAAATCAACGTCCCCCGTGAGGCGATAGCCTTTCTTCGCGGCGGCATCGGGAATGCGGTTCATCCCGACATCGATGACCACCGCGCCGTCTTTGACCATGTCCCCCGTGATCGCATGCGCCGCGCCGATCGCGGCGACGAGTATGTCGGCCTCCCGCGCAACAGCGCCGAGGTCGCCGGTCTGGGAATGACACATGGTGACGGTGGCGTTTCCTCGGCGATGCTTCCGCGAAAGGAGCAGCGCGACCGGCTTTCCGACGAGAATGCTCCTTCCGACGACGACGGCGCGCTTCCCTTCGGTCTCCACGCCGGAACGTGCGAGAAGTTCCATGATGCCCAACGGCGTACAGGGGATAAAACGGGGCTTGTCGGAGGCGAGACGCCCGACGTTGTAAGGATGCAAGCCGTCGACGTCCTTCGAGGGGGATACCCGTTCGATGACGCTCTGCTGATCGATATGCGAGGGAAGCGGAAGCTGGACGAGAATGCCGTCGACCTCCGGATCCGCGTTGAGGCGATCGAGCCGCCCGAGGAGGTATTCCGCCTCGATGGTCGCGGGAAGCTCGATGAGCGATGATCCGATCCCGCACCGCGCGGCGGTGGTCACCTTGCTTCTCACGTACGTCTGTGAGGCCGGATTTTCTCCCACGAGGACGACCGTAATGAACGGCGCGCGGAGCCGCTTCGTGAAATCCGCGACCTCAGAGGCGATCTCCGAGAGGATTGTCTCGGCGACCGCCTTCCCGTCAATCAGCTTTTCCGCGCCACGGCTCATGGCTGCTCCTCATGAATCTCGATCTCCTCGCGCACCCGCCGCACTTCGCGCGCTCGTCCCGTCGCCTCGTCGACGTCGACCAAAAGACCTGCGATGCACACGGTACCCGAGGCCACCTCGAAGCGAACGGGAAGGGCGCGCATAAAGCGCTCGATGATCTGCTCCTTCCGCACTCCGATCACCGAATCGACCGGGCCGACCATCCCCACGTCCGTTATGAAGGCCGTGCCGTTCGGCAGCACGCGCTCATCGGCGGTCTGCACGTGCGTGTGGGTCCCTACCACGGCGCTGACGCGCCCATCGAGGTATGCCCCGAGCGCCTGCTTTTCGCTTGTCGCCTCGGCGTGAAAATCGACGAGGACGATCTTCACGCCCCGCGGAATCTCGGAGAGGATCGCATCCGCGCACCGGAAGGGGCAATCGATCGGAATCATGAAGGTTCTTCCCTGGAGATTGATGACCGAGACGGGCGTTCCTGCGATTTCCCGGACGATGAAGCCCTTTCCGGGCACGCCGGGCGGATAGTTGGCCGGGCGCAGGATATCATCCCGCAAATCGAGGAGCTCGACTCCCTCGCGTTTGTCCCAGATGTGATTGCCGCTCGTCATTATATCAACGCCGGATGAGACGATCTCATCGACCACCTTCGGCGTCACGCCGAAGATGCCGGCGGCGTTTTCCACGTTGCCGATGCAGAGATCGACGGCGAGGCGCCTCCTGAGCCCCTGGAGCTCCCCCGCGAGCGCCTTCCTGCCCGCCTTCGAGATGATATCGCCGAGAAAGAGGATCCGCATACGCCCCCGAAGGTCAACGCGCGTAGTCGACCGCTCTCGTCTCGCGCACGACAACCACCTTGATCTGGCCCGGATACTCCATATCCCCTTCGATCTTCCGCGCGATCTCGGAGCACAGATCCATCGACTGAGCGTCGTCGAGCTTCTTGAAGTTCACGAGGATTCGAATCTCGCGCCCCGCTTGGATCGCGTACGACTTCTCGACGCCCTCGAAGGCGTCCGCGATCTTTTCGAGTTTTTCGAGCCGTCGGATATAGTTCTCGAGCGTCTCGCGGCGCGCGCCGGGGCGAGCGCCCGAAATGGCGTCCGCGGCCGATACGAGGTGCGTGAGCATCGATGTCGCTTCGATGTCCTCGTGGTGCGCCGCGACGGCGTTGATGATCTTTTCGTTCTCGCCGTAGCGCTTCACGAGCTCCCCGCCGATCGTCGCGTGGCCGCCTTCCATTTCGTGATCGGCGGCCTTACCGATATCATGGAGAAGCCCCGCGCGCTTCGCGATCACGGTATCGGCGCCGAGCTCTCCCGCCAGCAGGCTCGAGAGATAGGCGACCTCCTTGGCGTGCTGAAGCACGTTCTGACCGTACGAGGTCCGGTACTTGAGACGCCCGAGAAGCTTCACGAGTTCCGGATGGAGCCCGTGGATGTTCAGCTCGAGGCACGTCTGCTCGCCGACCTCGCGGATCTCCTCGAGGAGCTCCTTGCGCGTCTTCTCGACGATCTCCTCGATCCGTCCCGGATGGATCCGTCCGTCCTTCACGAGCTTCTCGAGCGAGAGTCGCGCGACCTCGCGTCTGATCGGATCGAATCCCGAGAGGATGACCGCCTCCGGCGTATCGTCGATGATCACGTCGATGCCGGTCGCATTCTCGAACGCCCGGATGTTGCGCCCCTCGCGGCCGATGATGCGCCCCTTCATCTCATCGCTCGGGAGATCCACAACCGATACCGTCGATTCAACGACGTGGTCCGCCGCGCAACGCTCGATCGCGAGCGTCAGTATCTTACGACTCTCCTTGACGGCGTTCCGCTCCGCTTCCTCGCGGATGTCCCGGATCTTTTTCGCGGCTTCGTGCCGCGCTTCGTTCTCGAGATTCGTGATGAGGAGCTTCTTCGCCTCGTCCTGGCTCATGCCGGCGATCCTCTCGAGCTTGTCGTTCTGCATCTGGAGCACATGGTTGAGATCCTCGTGTTTCTCGGCGACCGTCTGCAGCTTGTTCTCAAGGAGCTTCTGCTTGTCGCTCAGCTCATGCTCGCGATTCTCGAGATAATCAACCTTGCGATTGACATTCTGCTCCTTTTCCTCGATGCGCCGCTCCTGCTTCTTGAGTTCCTGGCGTCCCTCCTGCGTCTCCTTCTCGAATCTGAGCTTCGCCTGATACCATTCATCCTTCGCCTCGAGAATCGCCGCTTTTTTCTGCGTTTCGGCTTCCCGCTGAGCTTCGGCGATAATGTTTTCTGCGAGCTTCCTCGTGTTCTTCAGATGGCTTTCCGAAACCTTCTTGTTGACGAACCATCCGACGACGAGGCCGAGGAAAAGGACCAAAATCCCGGCCGACGTATAAAAGAATACACCTTGCATAATTATTCACCCGATACCCGATCGGGGTGCTCACCTCCGCGAGATTTGAGTCAACGCTCCGGCGTGGCTGCAACCGCCTCGATATATGAAAGATTAAATGTCGTTCGGCAGGAGATGCGGGGCGGGGCCTTGGGGTATTTAAAATTCCCCACGCTGTGCCGTGTGGTGAAGTTGCCTTTGAAGCCCTCAATACAAGGTGGAAGTCCGCATGACCGCTTCTGCGATCCCGGTTCTCCCGGGCTTGGCATCCACGATCAGATATAAGACTTCCGGGCTAAAGGTGTTGGCTCAAAATATCCTTCTCCATCACGAACACGGTAGGGAATTTCTCACTTCGAATGGATCGTGCATATCCTCGTTCGTCCCCTGATCGTACGGCCAACACCCCGGGAGGAGGAGGATCATCGTTCGACGCTGATCTTGCTATCAAGGAGCTCGCCCAAACGAGCAGCTTTTCCCTCGAGCTCCGCCTGAATCTGGTCGCGCTCCTCGCGCTCCTGGTAGAGCTCGTCTGTGATATTGAGAGCAGCTAATATGGCGATTCGCGACTGCGACATGATACCGCTTGAATGGGCGATTTCTCTCATCTTCCGGTCTACGTACCCCGCGATCTTGTGTACGTACTGAGGATTACCCACTCCCTTGACTTTATACTCCTGACCAAAAATCTCCACTTTTTCAGTGCTCTTTTCGGTCATCAGGCTACCTTTCAACATCAACGCTGAACCGATCCTGCTCGCTGCCTCCCCGGAACCTCACCTTTCTCAACCGGCGACAGCTCAGATATCAAGATCATCCAGCTTCGCCAGCATCTCCTCAACCTTCCCTTTTATCTCCTCTCTCGTTTTATCGAAATCTCCTGTCTTTTGCTTTTCAGTCCGTAAGATTTCGAGTTCCCTCGTCAAATCCTCATTCTTAATATACAACGAATCCATTTTTCCTTTCAACTCTTTATTGCTCTGCTCCAGCTTGAATTTTTCCTCTCTGAGCTGGGCGATATGCTCCGCTGCCTTGGTTATCTTCGCCTCGAGCATGTCGAGGTTGATGGTCCCGCTACCAGCCATGAACCGCTCCTCCCCTATTCCGTCCGTAACGTTGCCTGCAGCTCCCGCTGCAGCGCCCCGAGTATCCTCTGCACTTCCCGATCGACCGTTATGCTGTCAAGCGTCCCTTCGGCCGATCTGAAGCTCAGCCTGAAGGTGTAGCTGCGTTTGAACGCCCCGAGATGCCCTTCACGATAGTAATCGAAAAGTCGAATAGAATCAAGATACTGTGCATGCTTAATGATAACATTCCTGAGCTCGCTGAAGCGCACCCGTTCGCCGACGACGATGCAGAGATCCCGTTTCACCGCCGGGTACTGGCTGATCCCCTTGAATTTCGGCCAGCCGGCGCCCGCGGCGCTCAGAGCCTCGATGTGGAGGCTGAAATAGAAAACCGGATAATCGACGTCGAACGCCTCCGACACTTCCCGGGCAATAACCCCTCCTTCGGCCACCCCAACACCTCCCATAAGCCATTGGAACAGCTGCCCTTTCCCGTCATGCGGCTTCACCATCGTCACCGTCCGGCTGACCCCGAGCCGTTCAAGAAGGGCTTCAAGCTCCCCTTTCATGTCGAAGTAATCGCTCTGCCGCTGCTTATCCAGCCACTGGAGCGGCACGGCGTTTCGCGCAAAGAGAGCCGAAAGATGGAGTTCCTCGCGCGGGAGTCCCGTTCCTCCGGGTCCCGGAATGAATACCTTGCCGAGCTCGACAATCCGGAGTTCTTCCTGCTCGGCCGGCGTGTTCCGCTTCACAACGGCGAGCAGGCCCGGCAGGAGGCTCGTCCTGAGCGCGGACTGCGCCTCCGTGAGGGGATTCGCGATGCGCATCGGATCCGCACGCTCATCGCCGGGCAACCATCCCATTCTCGAGGGGTCCCCGGGGTCCATGAATGAGCTTGTCACGACCTCGGCGAATCCGCGCGAGACGAGGTATGCGACGATATTATCGTTTCTCACATTCTCGGGCGCGACCTCGGAAAAAATGCTGCACCGCGTCGTCTCTTCCCGTCCGATGTTCTCGTAACCGTACACGCGCGCCGTCTCTTCGATGAGATCGACCTCTTCCCGGATATCGCGCCGGAACGACGGAACGGATACGTGGATCGTCTCCCCGTAGACCCGCGCGGAGAGATCGAGGCGATCGAGAAGTGCGGCGATATCGTCGCCGGCGAGCTGCGTTCCCATGACGCGATTCGCCTGGCTCACCCTGAGGGAGATCGTCCTCTTGTCGGGACCCTCTGCCGCCCGCAGGCGCTCTGCGCAGACCGTAGACGGCTTTCCGGCGCCCATCTCGCGGATGAGGCGGCAGGCCCGCGCGCCCGCATCCATCATGATCCCCACATCGGCCTCCCGCTCAAACCGGTACGAAGCCTCGGTCTCGAGTCTCAAGCGCTGCCGCGCCCTCCGGACGAGCCGGGGATCGAACATGGCGCTCTCGATCACGAGCCGTTTCGTCCGCTCCGTGACCTCGGTCTCCCGCCCCCCCATGACGCCGGCGATAGCGATCGCCCGTGCGTCATCGGCGATGACGAGTATCCCGGGATCAAGCTCCCTCTCCGCGCCGTCGAGGGTGACGATCTTCTCTCCCTTCTTCGCGCGGCGCACGACGATCGTATCCTTCGCAAGCGTATCCCGGTCGAATGCGTGGAGCGGCTGCCCGAGCTCCATAAGCACAAAATTCGTCACGTCGACGATATTGTTGATCGCGTTGAGACCGACAGATTTGAGGAGTTTCTGCATCCATGCGGCGGAGGCCCCGACGACGACATCGTCGATGAACACCGCCGTATAGCGCGGACAATCGGCGTCGCTTTCCACTTTGAGGTTGAACTCATCGGCTGCCTCGAGCCCGAAGAAATCGGGGGGCATGAGTCTTCGCTTGTAGAGCGCGGCTATCTCGCGGGCGAGCCCGAAGTGGCACAGAAGATCGGGCCGGTTCGGCGTCACCTCGATGTCGAAAACGTGCTCGGTCCCCCCGAGCCTCCCTTCGAGGCTTTCCCCCGGCTTCGCGTCGAAATCGAGCGATACGATGCCGCCGTGATCATCGCCGATACCGAGCTCCGTCTCCGAGCAGATCATTCCCTCGGATACTTGGCCGCGAATCTTCGATTTTGTTATTTTGAGGCCCCCGGCGAGCACGGCACCCTCGAGCGCAACCGCGACCCTCATTCCCGCCTTGACGTTCGGTGCTCCGCACACGATACCGAGCGGCCGAGCGCCTCCCACGTCGACCGTGCAGAGGCTCAGACGGTCGGCGCCGGGATGCTTCGCGGCCTCGAGTACCTTCCCGAAAACGACTCCTCTGAACGACGGGGCGAGCGATTCGACCCCCTCGACGTTCACCCCGAACATCGTAAGATCGTGAGCGAGGTCCGCCGGGTCCTCTTCAATGTGCACGTATCGCTTCAACCAACTCAGGCTGATTTTCACTCGAGCACCTCTGAGCCCATCTCTCCCCAGAACTGCCGGAGAAACCGAATGTCGTTCGCAAGGAGCCGGCGAATGTCGTCGATACCGTACTTGAGCATCGCAAGCCGGTCGAGCCCCAGGCCGAACGCGAAGCCCGTGTACGCATCGGGATCATACCCCACGTATCGGAACACGTGCGGATGCACCATACCGGCACCCATGATTTCGATCCATCCCGTTTTGCCGCAGATCGAACAGCCCGACCCGCGGCATGCGAAGCACGACATGTCCGCTTCCGCGCTCGGCTCGGTGAACGGGAAGAAATGCGGCCGGAAACGAACCTTCGCGTCGGACCCGAAAAAAGCGCGCACGAAGTACGTCACATCGTTGCGCAGGTCGGCAAGCGACACGTTCCGGTCGACATAGAGCCCTTCCATCTGGAGGAACTCTGAGGCGTGCGATGGATCGGGGGATTCGTTGCGGTAAACGCGCCCCGGTACGATAATCCGGAGCGGCGGCGTATGTTTCTCCATGTACCGGACCTGCACCGGAGAGGTCTGTGTTCTCAGGAGGATATCCTTGTTGATGTAAAAGGTGTCCTGCGTGTCGCGCGAGGGATGATCGATCGGAAAATTGAGCGCCTCGAAGTTATAGTAGTCGAGCTCGACGTCGGGCCCCTCGGCGAGCGAGTATCCCATCCCTGAGAAAATACTCTTGAGGTCGCTCAAGACCTTGTGCAGGACATGCCGCCCCCCGGGGAGCGTCCGCCGTCCCGGGAGCGTCGGATCTCCCGCGAAATGATCCTCCTCGGCCGCGCCCTCCAGGAGCGCCCCTCTTCGCCGCTCATAGAGTTCCTGGATCTTTCTCTTGAGATCGTTGATGAGATCCCCGAAGGCGGGACGTTCCTCGGCAGGCAGGCTCCCGATGGAGCGCAGAAGAGCCGTTATCTCCCCCTTGCGAGCGATAAACCGGATTCTCGCCTCTTCAAGGGTATCGAGGTCGAGCGCCTCCGCGAAAGTCTTTTCGGCCTCCGCGGCGATCTCATCGGCCCGGGAACGATCGGGAGGCTCGCTCATTGAAGGGATTCCTTCACAATCTCGGCGAGCCGCGTGAAGCCTGTCGCGTCGTTGACGGCAAGCTCCGCGAGCACCTTGCGGTTGATCTCGATGTTCGACTTTTTCAAACCCTCGATGAAGTGGTTGTAGCTCAGCCCGTTGAGACGCGCCGCGGCGTTGATTCGAATGATCCACAGCTTGCGGAAATCGCGTTTGCGCGCACGGCGATCCCGGTACGCATAGACGAGGGCGCGGTTCACGGCCTCACGGGCGGTGCGATACAGGGTGTGGCGGCTTCCGAAATAGCCCTTCGCCCGCTTCAGGACCTTCTTCTTGCGGCTCTTCGAAGGCACGCCATGTTTGGTTCTCGGCATACGGTGATTCCTCCTGCGGTTTGTACAAGCCTGGCTCTACGGGGATTGGTCGCGTGTGCGCTAGATGCCCAACATCCGGCGGACGCGTCTCGCGTCGCTCTTGGAAACGGTCGTCCCCTTGCGCAAGTTGCGTTTCCGCTTGCTGGTCTTCTTCGTGAGAATGTGGCTCCCGTAAGCCTTTGTCCGCTTGATCTTGCCGGTTCCGGTGACCCGAAACCGCTTATGAGCGGCCCGATTGGTTTTCATCTTCGGCATAGCTGTTCTCTAGCCCCCTTTTCTGTCGGAACGAGCACCCAGGATCATGGATATCATCTTGCCGACTTGTATCGCGTCCTTCTCGATGACGGCGATATCGGCGAACTGGGTTACGATGCGTTGGAGAATCTTTCTCCCCGACTCCATGTGCTCCATCTCGCGGCCTCGGAAAATGACGGTGATCTTCACCTTGTCTTTGTCCCTGAGGAACTTCTCCGCGTTACGAAGCTTGAACTGAAGGTCGTGTTCTTCAATCTTCGGACGGATCTTGATCTCCTTGAGCTGCGTCGTATGCTGCTTCTTCCGCGACTCTCGCGCCTTCTTGCTCTGTTCGTACTTGAACTTTCCAAAGTCCATGATCTTGCAGACGGGCGGACGGGAGGTCGGCGCGATCTCCACGAGATCGAGACCCTGTTCCTCGGCCATCTTGAGCGCCTCCGGGGTCTGGAGGACCCCAAGCTGCTTTCCCTCGGCATCGATGACCCGGATCTCGGGCAACCGAATCTGCTCGTTTACACGAACCCGTTTTTCTCTCTCCTTCTCCTTGATACCGCCACCTCCTGGCAATAAAACGAAAAAGGGCAGGTAAGGTATCACCCGCCCGTTTTGACCGGATTCAAGATGAAACCCTACCGATACACTGAAGACCGTAAGGTGAGAGGAGCGACCCTCTACTTATCGATTCGCTTGTCGAGTCTAAAGATACGTTTTCCGAACGATCTCGTCAATCATTTCGACGATAAAATCTTCGATTTTTTTTGTCCCGATTCTGCCCTTCTTTTTCGAGCGAACATCGAAAATCCCCTCAGCGACCTCCCGCTCCCCCACCACCGCCATGTACGGGATCTTGAGAAGCTCCGCTTCCCTGATGCGGTAGCCGATCTTCTCCTCCCGAAGGTCCCCTTCCGCCCTCAGCCCCGCGTCGACGAGCCTCTTGACCGCGCCCCGGACGAACTCGTGCTGGCCGGGTCCGATCGGAAAGACGCGCACCTGCACCGGCGCGAGCCAAAGCGGGAATTCCCCCGCGTAGTGCTCGGTGAGAGTGCCGATGAAGCGCTCGAGGGAGCCGAGCAGCGCGCGGTGAATCATGTACACGTACGAGCGCCGGCTTTCCGCGTTCACGTACTGGACCTCGAAACGGCGCGGCAGGTTGAAATCGAACTGGATCGTCGTCGCCTGCCAGCCTCGCCCGATTGCATCGATGAGCTTGAGATCGATCTTGGGCCCGTAGAAGACGGCCTCGCCGACCATCTTTTGGTAGGGAATGCCGCGCTTCTCGATCGCGGCAAGGAGCGAAGCCTCGGCCCGCTCCCATTCCTCCTCGGTCCCCGCATACTTTGCCATGTTGTCCGGATCGTGGACACTGAGCTCGACCCGGTAATGTTCGAATCCGAACGACGTGAGCAGCCGATGGGCGAAATCGAAGCAGCGATCAACCTCTTCGGTGAGCTGCTCGGGCGTGCAGAAGATATGGGCGTCGTCCTGCGTGAAACCGCGCACGCGGAGGAGTCCGTGGAGCGTGCCGCTCCGTTCGTTGCGGTATACGGTGCCGAGCTCGGCGTAGCGGACCGGAAGATCGCGGTAGCTGTGCAGCTTGCTCTTGTACACGAGTATGTGGCCCGGGCAGTTCATCGGTTTGAGGACGAACTCCTGGTCCTCCGTCGGGATGATGAACATGTTCTCCCGGTAGTAATCGTAATGGCCGGACTGGCGCCACAGGGCGCTCCGCGCGATATGGGGAGTCATGATGAGCTGGTAGCCGTTCCTGCGATGCTCTTCTTTCCAGTAATTCTCGATGGTCTCGCGCAGGATGTACCCCTTGGGGTACCAGAACACGAGGCCTCCACCAGCCTCTTCCTTTATGTCGAACAGCTCGAGCTGAGGTCCGAGGCGCCGGTGATCCCTCCGCTTCGCTTCCTCGCGCCGGACGAGCTCCGCGGCGAGATCGTCCTTGCTGAAGAAGGCGGTCCCGTAGATACGCTGCATCATCTGGTTGCGTTCGTTCCCGCGCCAGTAGGCTCCTGCGATCGAGGTCAGCTTGAACGCCTTGACCATCGAGAGACTGGGGAGATGCGGGCCGGCGCAGAGATCGGTGAAGCCTCCGAGGCGATACACCGAAACGGTTTCCGTGGCGAGATCCTTGATGAGCTCGACCTTGAACGGTTGGGCGAGGTCCTCAAAGAGCCGTATCGCGTCGTCGCTCTTGACATCCTCGCGAGTGAACGGCATGGCGGTCCCCTTCAGAATCTCGCGCATCCGTTCCTCTATCCGCTCGAGGTCATCCGGGCTCAGGGGGGTATCGAGCAGGAAATCATAGTAGAAGCCATCGTCGATTGACGGACCGATGCCGAACCGTGCGCTTGGATAGAGCTCCTGAACGGCGAGCGCCATGAGATGAGAGGCGGAATGCCGTAGGACCTCGAGCGCACCGTCGTCTTTTGCCGTCACAACGGCGATCTCCGCCGTGTCCGGAACGTGCTCCCGAACGTCGAGCAGGCGACTGCCGGCCCTGAACGCGACCGCGTTACGGCGGACGCCCTCGGGAAGCTCCTTCAATACGTCCGCGAGCGGAGTGCCGGCCTCGAACGTTGTCCGTGAACCGTTTTTCAAAACGAGCTCCGCCATCGCAGTTGACCCTCGCGTGGATAACAAAATGGTGGGCGATACTGGAATTGAACCAGTGACCCCCTGCATGTCAAGCAGGTACTCTAACCATCTGAGCTAATCGCCCATCTACTCGTACGAACTACAGTTTATAATACGGAACGCGCGCGGGCAACGAAAATCTGTCCGCACGCGCGTGATGCTTCGCGGGAACGGGCCCCGGCGCAGAACGCCGCGACCCCTTCATTTCTTCTTCTTCTCATCGTCGTCGAGAACTTCATATTCGGCGTCGACGACCGTGCCGTCGGGGCTCTTCTCGCGCGGAGGCTCCTGGTTCTGCGACGCACGGCCCGGTCCCTCGTGCGGCTGCGAACCGGCGGCCTCGTACATCTTCTGCGCCACTCGCTGCCAGACCTGGTTGTGGCGGTCGATCGCGGAGCTGATGCTGTTCTTCTCGTCGCGCTTCGCCGCCTCCTTGAGATCCTCGAGCGAGCGGCGGAGCTCGGTTTCATCCTCGGATGAGATCTTGTCCTTGTACTCCGCGAGCTGCTTCTCGGTCTGGTACGCGAGCTGATCCGCCTGGTTGCGAAGATCGATGATCTCCCGCTTCGCGCGATCCTCGGCGACGTGGGTCTCCGCGTCGCTCACCATCTGCTTGATCTCATTCTCGCTGAGACCGCTCGAGGGTTGGATGATGATCTTCTGCTCCTTCCCCGTCGCCTTGTCCTTCGCCGAGACGTTGAGAATGCCGTTCGCGTCGATATCGAAGGTCACCTCGATCTGCGGGATGCCGCGCGGTGCGGGGGGCAGTCCGGCGAGTTGGAACCGCCCGATCGATTTGTTGCTGCCCGCCATCTCGCGCTCGCCCTGAAGGACGTGGATCTCGACCGTCGTTTGGCCGTCCGCTGCGGTCGAGAATATCTCGCTCTTCCTCGTCGGGATCGTCGTGTTGCGATTGATGAGCTTCGTCATAACCCCGCCGAGCGTCTCGATCCCGAGAGATAGAGGTGTGACGTCGAGAAGCAGCACGTCATGCACGTCGCCGGCGAGCACACCTCCCTGGATCGCCGCGCCGAGCGCGACGACCTCGTCGGGATTCACTCCGCGGTGGGGTTCCTTGTTGAAAAGCTCTTTCACCTTTGCCTGGACGGCGGGGCTTCTCGTGGCGCCGCCCACGAGGATCACTTCGTCGAGATCCACGGGGGTGAGCCCTGCGTCCTTGAGACACGCCTTGCACGGGCCAACCGTTCGCTCGATGAGGTCGGCGGTAAGCGATTCGAGCTTCGCGCGCGTGAGCTTCATCGTGAGGTGCTTCGGACCGCTCGCGTCCGCCGTGATGAATGGCAGGCTGATCTCGGCCTGGGGAACGGTCGAGAGCTCGCACTTCGCCTTTTCGGCGGCCTCGCGGAGCCGTTGCATCGCCATCGGATCGTTCGAGAGATCAATACCCTGCTCCCTCTTGAACTCGGCGATCAACCAGTCCATGACCCGCTGGTCGAAATCATCGCCGCCGAGATGCGTGTCGCCGTTCGTCGCCTTGACCTCGAAAACGCTGTCCCCGAGCTCGAGGATCGAAATGTCGAAGGTTCCTCCCCCGAGATCGAACACCGCGATTGTCTTCTCCCCCGTTTTGTCGAGGCCGTACGCGAGGGAGGCCGCCGTCGGCTCGTTGATGATCCGCTCGACATCGAGCCCGGCGATTCGCCCGGCGTCTTTCGTCGCTTGACGCTGGCTGTCGTTGAAGTATGCGGGAACCGTGATGACGGCGCGCGTCACCTTTTCTCCGAGGTATTTCTCGGCCGCTTCCTTGAGGTACTGGAGAATGAACGCCGAGATCTCGGGAGGGGTGTATTCCTTCCCGCTGAGGTTCACGCGCGCGTCGCCGTTGGGACCCTGGACGACGTCGTAGGGAACCTCGGAAATCTCGTTCGTCACCTCCGAGTACTTGCGCCCCATAAACCTTTTGATCGAATACACGGTGTTCGTTGGATTCGTGATCGCCTGTCTCTTGGCCAGTATGCCGACGACCCTCTGAGCGTCCTTGAATCCGACCACCGAGGGTGTCGTTCTCCCGCCTTCCGGGTTCGGGATGACTACGGGTTCGCCCCCCTCTATCACTGCCACGCACGAGTTCGTCGTTCCCAGATCGATACCGATTATCTTTGACATTGCTATACCCCTCTTTCGGCTCTTGTTTGTTCTCGAAGTGTAATGAAACAAATATCATGCCGCAGGTACTCCTATGTCAATCATTTTAACTGATTGATATCAAATAGATTATAGCTGTATTACGGATGGGGCTGATGGACTGTGACTGAGGAGCTTGCCATTCTACTGCCAGTACATGCCATAATGGCATATACGGGCAGGGTTATCCTTTGCCATCTTTTTCCACGAAACTGCATCGCGCATCGCCATTCTCCAGGGTCAGCATCACCTCCCGGCAGATCTCATAATTCTTCTTTGCGAGATCGCTGTAGCTGTAGTAGACGCACATCCTTCTCTTGGCGCATTTATTCTTTTGTCTACACACCGAAAGCTGTCCGGCGATCCAGGACGTCAGGCAGTCTCCATCCTCGACACCCCAGCGCTCGCATCCTTGCTCGATATCGTGCTCATGGTGGTAGGGAAAGAGCTGCTTCTTGATCTCGAATATGAGTTTCTCGAGCCTGTTCATGGCGCGAGCCCGACCTCCCTTCACTCAGTAACGATAATCAATTCGCAGGGGGCATTTCAATAGATCGAAGAGCCGCACGACATTATTTTCTCTTCCGCTCATTTTCTGTTTGACAATAATAGGGTATAGTACCTATACTCTCTACGAGAGTTTCTGCAATTAACTCTTTGCTCTGTAGTGAGTGTTTCCGCATATCGAACATCGAGGTTCACCTCCCTCGAACCCACTTCGGTATGCACCCCTGACACCGATTGCAGAGACTCTCATATTTTATTGCCCATTTCCTCGAGAAGGGATATGAGCTTCTCCCTCGAGTTCCACTCCGGGTGCTCGAGCACGATATCAAAGAGTCTCTTCAAAATCTCACCCACCCCGGGTCCCTCCTCCATGCCGAGCACTCGCATGATATCGCCGCCGCCAATCGCGAGATCCTTGATCGCGAACGCTGCGTCCGACTCGAGAATGCGCGTGATACGCTCTCTGATAACCCTGTTCTGCTCGACGACGCCGGCATCTCCCCGGGAGAGCCCATCCGCCTCCCGGAGCGCAAGCAGATCATCGACATTCTCCCTCTCGACCCGGGCGATGAACCTCCGCACCGCGCCATCGGACCATTCGTCCGTTATGTTGAGCATGTGATGTTCGATGAGAGAAACGACCCTCGTCCTGAAATCCCGCGGAAACCTCATGCGTTCGAGGATCGCATCCGCGATATGGGCGCTTCGCTCCTCATGCCGGTAGAACACGGTGCGCCCGTCGACGATTTGCTTCATATCCTTCTTGCCGAGGTCGTGGAGGAGGGCGCTCCATCTGATGTCGAGCTCGGCTCGCGCACAATCGCAGCTCCGGAGGCTATGCATGAAAACGTCGTCGGGATGATACTCGTTCTGTTCTTCGCCGTAGGTTCTATCGAGCTCGGGGAGGATAATCGCGAGAATCCCCTCGTCGTGCATGAATACAAAGCCGCGGGAAGGCCTCGGCGCCAGCAGCATCATCTTGTTCAGCTCATCCCGCACTCGCTCGGGGGAAACTGTCTCGAGAAGCATGCGATCCCTTCGCATGAGGGCACGTGTCTCTTCCTCCACCGAAAGGTCGAATCGTGCCATGAACTGCACACCGCGCAGGATCCTGATCGGGTCCTCTTGAAAGGAGTCGTGCCGGTTGACCCGCACAAGGCGTCTATCGAGATCGCCCCTCCCCCCGAGAGGATCGACGAGTTCCCCGCGCTTCAGGTGAAGCGCCATCGAATTGATCGTGTAGTCGCGCCGCTCCAGATCCTTCTCGACCGGCAGGTACGGATCGAACCGGACGCTGAAATCCCTGTGACCGATCCCCGTGGAGAACTCCGCCCTCGGCATCGATACGTCGACGGTCCGGCCCGATGGGGGGGTAAACTTGATCACCCCGAAGGACTTCCCGACGAGGCTCGTGTCTCCGAAGCGCTCGAGCCTCGAAACAAGATCGTCGAAGGCGATACCGGAGGCGAGGTAGTCCTCATCGAGTGAAGCGGCGTTCACGCCGAGCACTATATCCCGCACCGTCCCTCCGACGATGTACAGGTCGCACACCTCGATGAGCGCCTTTTCCCATGGGTGCAGTTCGCGTCCAAGATCGAGCTTCATTCGAAATTGCATACAGCCCGCCGCCGTGAGAAGAATGCCGGGGACCGGAATCGAACCGGTACGGAGCTTTCGCCCCAGCGGATTTTAAGTCCGCTGCGTCTGCCAATTCCGCCACCCCGGCCTTGGGGCGATGGTAAATGATACCCACAGAGGCGGCAAGCAAAAATGACCTCTCCTGCAGCGGCGTTCCTTCCTACAGTCCCAGCAGAGGAGCGATGATAAGCCGCTGGATTTCTGAAGTGCCGGAATAGAGCTTGCTCGACACGGCGTCCCGGAGCTCGCGCTCGACCTCGTATTCGGTCATATAGCCGTAGCCGCCGTGAATTTGGATCGCGCTCTCAGCCATCTGCACCCAGCTCTCGCTGATATGGAGCTTGGCCATGGCCGCCTCGAGAAAAATGCTCTTGCCCTTGCTCTTCAACCATCCCGCCTGATAAAGAAGTGCCCGTGATGTCTCGAGGTTAATCTTCATATCGACGATCCGGGAGGCGACCAACTGGAACTTGCCGATGGGCTGTCCGAACTGGCGACGCTCGCTCGCGTATCGAATTGATGTTTCGAGAATCCGTTGCATCGTTCCTACCGCGCCCGCGAGAATGCAGCTCCTTTCCCACGTCATGGAATCGGTGAACAGGTTCTTCCCCGCGCCCTCGCGGCCCAGACGATTCTCCTCCCCCACCTCGCAGTCCTCGAAGAAGAGCTCGCACATGGGGGACGTTCTGAGCCCCATCTTCTCCGTGTGCGCCCCGTACGAGAGGCCCGCGGCGCCCCTTTCCACGAGGAAGGCGCTCACACCATTTGCGCCCTTGGAGCGGTCCACCGTCGCATAGACGATGAAGAGGTCCGCGATCGGTCCATTCGTTACGAAAACCTTGCTGCCGTTCAGCACGTAGCGGGGCCCGCGCTTCTCCGCGACGGTGGTCAGGCTGTAGGCGTCCGACCCCGATCCCGGCTCCGACATGGCGTTCGCACCAATGAGTTCACCACGGCAGAGACGCGGCAAGTAGCGTTCCTTCTGTTCCGTGGTCCCGAAGTTCAAAAGAGGGATTTCCAGAGTCCACATGTGCGCATTGATCGAAAAGACGAGACCGTTGTCCACACAGCCATAGCCGAGGCTCTCGAGAACCCCCATCGTCGTAAGAGCATCCATTCCCGTCCCGCCGAATTGCTCCGGAACCGGAAGGCCATGAATGCCCATCCCCGCGCACTTCTTCCAGCCTTCATGATTGAACTCACCGCGCTTCTCCCGCTCCGCGTACCCCTCATTCAGCTCCGCGTTGGCGAACTTCACGATCGAGGCGCGCATTCCGGCTTGTTCCTCTGACCACGCGAAATCCATTGACTACTCCCTTCGGAATCGTTTCGTCTAAGCCTGTCCGTTACGAGACGTACCGGCCTGCGACTGCAACTTCTGATAGTCGATCTTATCGGTCGATGTCTTGGGAAGCTTCGGATGAAACTGGAACAAATCGGGAATGAAATAGAGCGGCAGGTGCCGGGAACAGAACTGCTTGAGCTCGATGATGGAGATCCGGTTTTGATCGTGGGTTGCGATATGCGCGCATATCCTGATACCCTCGGCTTCGTCCGGCAGGGCCACGACCGCGGCTTCCCGGACCTTCGGATGCCGATAGAGGCATGCCTCGATTTCCCCGAGTTCGACGCGGTAGCCGCGCTTTTTCACCATGCGATCCTTGCGGCCGATAAACGTAAGGTTACCGTCGGCCTGTTCAATGACGAGATCTCCGGTTCGATACCAGCGCCCACGCTCTCCGAGATCGACGAACACACGTTCGTTCTGATCGGGAAGATTCCAGTATCCTTGCATCACGCCCGGCCCCTGGATAAGGAGCTCTCCCTCTACCCCTCTCTCGACCCGCTTTCCTCCAGCCTCGACGATCATTCCCCGGTAATGGGGGCACACCACTCCGATCGGATACGGATCGGTGCGATCATCCTCGATAGTTGGCGGGAGCTCGTAGTACGTGCAGACATTCGTCTCGGTTGGCCCATACAGGTTGAAGTATCGCGGGCGCGGAAGCACCCGCTTCAGAGCACGCAGATGCACAACAGGGAAGACCTCGCCGGCGAAAAGCACCAACCGCAGGGAAGAATAGTCGTGGTTTTCCATTTTCCCGTACTGGGTGAGCAGGCTGAGTATGGATGGCGTTGAGTACCATATTGTCAGTTTCTGCGAAGCGATGAGACTGGCAAGGGCGGTCGGGTCCTTCCCCGTGTCCTCACCCACGAGAACCAGCATGGCCCCATGCTTGAGCGGTGTATAGATATCCAGAATCGAGAGGTCAAAATGAAATGGCGCATGCGAGGAGAACCGGTCGGCGGCCACAGGCTCAAATGTATCGCTGCACCAGTCGACAAAGCACTGCGCGTTGCGGTGTGAGAGCATGACCCCCTTCGGTCGCCCCGTAGAACCGGATGTGTAGAGAATGTATGCGAGATCGTCGAGGTCCGAGTGCACGCTGAGCGTTTGAGGTGACGGCGATGCCGCCTCTTCGCGGTCGATCCAGGCGCGCAGCCAGCCGCCGCCCCCGGCTCCAGGCAGAGTCATTATTGGGCGGCTGTTTTCCCCTTCTCCCAACTCTCTGCGCAGAAGTGGTTCCAAAGCCGCTTCGGTGATGATCGCGCGCACGGAACAGTCCTTGAAGATGTAAGCGTTGCGGGTCGGTGGAGCCTTCGGATCGACAGGGACATACGCGGCACCGGACTTTAGAGTGCCGAGGATACAGGCGACTGAATCAATCGATTTGTGCAGATAGATGCCGATCCTATCCCCGCGCGTCACTCCGAGTCGGATCAGGCGGTCACGCAGGCGACTCGTCAAGTCGTCGAGCTCACGATACGTGATCGATGTGCCTGACTGCTCCCGGACCGCTATGTTCTCGGGATACCGAGATGCCGCTTCGATGAAGTAGAAATGGAGGGCCATGAAAGTCCCTTTCCTCTCATCCAAGCTTCGAAGAGACGAATCGTGTGATGTCCGCCACGGTGTTCAGGTTTTCCGAATCGGCCTCATGCGCTTCGACTCGAATGCCGAACTCTTCCTCCAGAAATGTGATGAGTTTCAGGGTCGCGAGCGAATCGAGGATGCCGGTATCGATCAGCGCCGTGTCGTCGGTCAGAGCATTCGGATCTTCTCCGGGAAGAAACTGTCTGAGGATAAACTCTTTGATTTTGTCGTGGATCAATCTGCTGTCCGGTGCCATTTCGCTCCTTTCGATTCAATGGAATGCCTTCTCGATGTCCTCCGCCGGTCCGGAACCGGATGCGTCAAGCCCGAGCTCCCCGAGCAAGCCGGCGTACAGTCTGTCTGCCAGCATTCGATGCCCCTTTGCGTTCGGGTGTCGATCCCACGTCGCAATCCATAGGCCATCGTACCCGGGGAGCGATTCATACACGTTGAGCAGGTCGATGACGGCGAAACCCGCTTCCCGCTGCAGGGCAACTTGCCTCTGCGCGTCAAGGTCCGCTTCCTTCGGCTTATTCGTCGGGATGGGAAGGACGGTCCCGATCGGCTTGATCCCCCGCTGCGTGCACCACTCAACCATGCGCCGGTAGACCCACAGGAGGAGTTCCTCGCGGCGCGGCTCGAGGGTAGCCCTGGCGACATCGAAATCCATGTCTTTTCGGACACCACCCGCACGGGCCATCTCGGTGAGCTCGGGCCAGGGCAACGTATAACTACCCATCACCGAGTATATTATGTCCCTCTGCACAAAGTAGAATTCATTGACTCCCACGTAGATCACTGCGTCTGGTTGAAAATCGAGCACTCGCTTCTCGAGGACCGCGAGATTCATGACGGGACCGAACCCGGCGACCGAAAAGTTCAGAATCTCATACTTAGTACCGGTGCGCGGAGAGATCTCCCGGTTCAAACGGTTCTCAACAATGTTCTCGAAGCTCTCGTCATCCGTCACGCCGCTTCCCATGCTGTGCGATGAACCGAGAAGCGCGAAGCGATAGGTTCCCGCGGGTTTGACCTTATCGTAGTCGCGGTCGCGCATGCCCCATCGATTCGTAGTCATGATGGCGCCCCTGAACACGACGCGGCGCGACGGCAGAACCTCCCATGTCGGGAACCCCCCGGTGCGATGAATCGCCCAGCAGCGATCCCAGTCGGCGGGACGTCCCCTGTACAACTCTGCGAGCTGGGGATTGAAACGGGACACGTCCGCGAGATCCTCATAGTAACCGCGGGTCAGCAGCTGCCGGTCGCGCGCATTAAGATAGAGCGGATTTTTCAGCTGGCCGAGCACGTTCGCGACCACGGGAGGATAGAAAAAATAAAGCTGACCGAATATGAGAAAGGTGAGCCCGGCGCTCACTGCGGATACGCGGAGCGCGGAGAGGGGAACGGGCACTCCGAGCAACCGAATCCGCGGCGAACTCTCAACCTCCTGCCCACCCCGCTTCTCGAGCCGGTCATAGATAATCGCGGCGGCCCCGAGTCCAATCAGTCCGGCGAGGATCCAGCCCGCGTCTTTCAGCCCGGGATGCATGAGCTTCGCCAGCACGATCTTGAGCTCCCCGAAGGACTTCGTCGACCAGATCGCCCAGCTCGAGCAGATCACGAGAAACGTGCCAATCGTGCGCAGCGCGAGCATAAGCGCCGATCCAAGAGAATGCGACCGTTTCCCGAGACTCCGGGCGCGGCCGCGCCGTGCCTCCAGTATCATATTTGCGAGGACGAGTATCCCCATGATGGACCAGAAAACGATGTCCTGCCAGATCACCGGGAAGGCGTTGCGGATCCAGAACCACTGATATGAATGGAGCGCCCACGTGGCGAAAAACGCGATGAACGTCGTGAGGACAAGCGCCGCCGCGCCGCTCATCGACCGCTTGAAAAACATGTAGAACGGATTGAAAAAGATCTTCTGCAGAAAATCCTTCCAGTAAATGTTAACGCGCCGCCAGTAGTCCGTGAAGCTCGAAGCGAGGAGATAGTTGAAGTTCGTGCGCGGAAGGTTGAATCCGAACAGATGCAGCATGCCGACGACGAGATGGAAGCTCCCCGAAATCCGCAGATAGAGCAGATAGGGACGCACGAAATAGAGCGCGGCGCCGGCGGCCGAACCGATCGACGAAGGCTCCGCAGGAAGGTACTGATAGACGGCGCGGTACACTATCAGTTGAATGAGGCCGCGGAAGATCCAGTTCACGCCGGTCTGGTAGGTCACGAAGGGATCGATTCTGTAGTACCCCCGGCTGAATGTCTTGTAGTCGACGACCGGAAACAGCGTGAAGCATACGTTCGGCAGCATGAAAAAGTACGCCATGCTTCTCCATATTCCGGTCGGGGCCGCCCGATTCTTCAGATCGTACAGGTACACGATCATCCGGAACATAAACATGGCTCCGAAGATCGGCCAGATCCCTGAGGGCCAGGGAGCTCTCATCGCTCCGCTCCGCACAACAGCCAATCCGGCGCCGGCCGCGAGGATGAGAACGAGACGTATCGCGAAGCGAACCGGCAGATGGGCCAGCGCGATCAGCAGCATACCGAGCCCGACCAACCAGGCGCCCTGGGCGACCCCGAAGACAAGCGCGATGGCAGTCAGAGATAGTAGAACGAAGAACGGCATCCGCATGCGCGATGGAAGGAGAGAATGAACTGCAAAGCCCCCGGCTGCGAGTGCGAACACCCTGAAAAAACTCGCGTTTTCCAGCGAGAACGCGCGTATCATGAGAAGGAGGAGTCCGAGCTGGATCACCAGCACACCGAGCCGGCCCAGATTCACCCAGGACCGCTGCAATGCTCCGCCCCACAAGGAAGAGACGCTTCCGTCGATGCCCTGGTTTATCGTCCCCGCGTCCGGATTCCTGTTCACGATGCCCTCTCTATCGCCGCGGCCGGCAGACATCCGCCACCGGGCTAACCAGAACTAACACGCCAGGTTAGCACAAATGTACACATTCTCAAAACGATTTTTATTTGGCTGACGACTAATGGTTGGAGGCGGCAACCGGATTCGAACCGGTGAGTAACGGTTTTGCAGACCGTCGCCTTACCACTTGGCTATGCCGCCTCAAAGAATAATGGAGCGGGAAACGGGACTTGAACCCGCGACATCAACCTTGGCAAGGTTGCGCTCTACCAACTGAGCTATTCCCGCCCCTGTTCGATTGTCAGACACTAAGTATAAAAACCGGATTTCTACTTTGTCAACCCCATTCCAACGAGGCTCCCCGCGCGCTCGTACATGGCGCGATACTCCTCGGCGGAGCGGCGCCATGAATGGTCTTCGTTCATGATTCGCTTTCGCACCTTCCGGAGCGCCGCCTTGTCCCGGTAGAACTCAACCGCTCGCTTCACCGCGTCGAGGAGCGCAGAGGTCGAATACTCCCGGAAGATGAATCCGTTTCCGGATCCGTCCCCGGCATCGAGGTCCGAAATCGTATCGAGAAGACCTCCCGTCGCGCGCACAATGGGGATCGTGCCGTAGCGGAGGCTGTACATCTGGTTCAGACCGCACGGTTCATACCGGGACGGCATGAGGAAGAAATCGCTCCCCGCCTCGATGAGGTGGGCGATCCGGTCGTTGAATTCCAGCTTGAGCCCGAACTGATTCGGGTATTTCTTCGCGAAGCTCCAGTAGAGCGCGTGGTATTTCTCCTGCCCCGTCCCGAGGATAACGAGCGAGGCTCCCGAAGCCATGATCGCCTCGAATCCCTCCGCCAGGATATCGAACCCCTTCTGATCGACGAGCCGCGACACCATGCCGATCACGGGACCGGTCGCCTTCCGCGGGAGCGAGAATGCATTGAGCAGTTCCTCGCGGTTCTGCCCTTTTCCGGCGAGCGACGACGGGCTGAACCGGTGCGGGATGAGCGCATCTTTCGCCGGATCCCATGCGTCCATGTCGATGCCGTTCAGGATTCCCACGAGGTCCTTCTTCCGAGACCGGAGAACCCCCTCGAGACCGTACCCGTACTCCTCGGTGCTCGTGATCTCCTCGGCGTACGTCTTGCTCACGGTGCTGATAAGCCCCGAGTAGGAGATCGCGATCTTCATACAATTCACTCTGCCCCAGAATTCGAACGGGCTCATCGGGGTGAAGAGCGACTGGCGGAAAAGCGCTTTCTGCATGAATTCCCGACCGAAGATTCCCTGATAGGCGAGGTTGTGAATGCTGAAAACCGTCCCCGCCTCCGCGAAGTGCGGGCCTTCCGACTCCTCGAGGTTCAGGTACGCCGGAATGAGCCCCGAATGGAAATCGTTGCAGTGGACGACGTCGGGATGCAGGTTGAGCGCCTTAACACCCGCGATAACCGCTCGGTTGAAGAATATCGTCCGCTCGTCCTCGTCGGGGAACGCCTTCCCCGTCTCCGGAACCGTATAGATCCCCTTCCGGGCATAGAAGCGGTCACTGTCGATGAAGAACACCGTCACGTTCGTTCCCGGCTTGAGGCACGAGTACAGGCGAAACCGCTCGAGGCTCCCCGCGAGGCGCACTTCAAGCGTGGGCACCCCGGCCACCGGCCTGATGCCGAAGGTGCCCCGGTCGATCGACGCGTAGAGAGGCGTGAAGACGCTCACCGAGACTCCGAGCTTCGCGAGCTCGTCGGGCAGCGCGCCCATGACATCGGCGAGCCCGCCGACCTTCGAGAACGGAACGATCTCTGTCGTCACGAGGACACAATGCAGCTCTTTCTTCGTCATACGGTTTTTCCTTTGCTATCAGGCTTTCGGTTCCTGTTTCGCCCCGTGATTGCGAAGCGCTTCCGCCGCATCCTCGGGCGGGGTCGGGTTGATGTAGAAACCGCTCCCCCATTCGAAACCGGCGACGCGCGTCAGCTTCGGCATGATCTCGAGGTGCCAGTGGTAATATTCGAGGTCGGGTGTCTTGCAGGGTGCCGTGTGGAGGATAAAATTGAACGGCGGTACATCGAGGACTTCATCGATTCTCTTCAGCACCATTTTCATCATGTCGGCGAGCTGCGGAAACCACTCGGAGACCGTTTTCTCGAACGCCGAGACATGCTTGATCGGCATGACCCATGTCTCGAAGGGGAACCGCGACGCGTAGGGCGCGATCGCGATGAAGTATTCGTTCTTGAAGACGATGCGCTTCTTGACTTCGATCTCCTGCTTAATGATGTCGCAGAAGATGCAGCGCTCCTTGAGCTTGTAATGAAACTGCGCGCCATCGAGCTCCTCTATCGCGCGCTTGGGTATGATCGGGGTCGCGATGAGCTGTATGTGCGAATGCTCGAGCGAGGCGCCCGCTTCCTCGCCCCGGTTCTTGAAAACGAGGATGTATTTGAAGCGCGAATCCTTGTTAAGGTCGATGCAGCGGTCCCGGATCGCCCAGAAAATGCTCTCGACGTGTTCGTTGGAGAGATCCGCGAGCTGCGTGAGATGCTGCGGCGATTCGATGAGAACCTCGTGCGCGCCGACGCCGCGCATAACGTCGTAAATGCCGTCCGCCCGCTTGTCGAGGTCCCCCTCGATCTGGAGGGCGGGGAACTTGTTTGGAACGACCCTCACCTTCCAGCCCCGCGAATTCGGGGCCGATTGGGGGTTCCGGTACGCGAGCACCTCGGGGGGCGTCTTATCTTCATTTCCGTCGCAGAACGGGCAGAATCCGCCCGTTGCGGGGCGCTTCTCCATCTTGTATTCGATCGGCCGCTTTCCCCGCTCGGTCGAGATGATCACCCATCGTCCCGTGATCACGTCTTTGCGCAATTCCGGCATCTCGAACCCTGCTCCTTTCCCCCTATGCCCGGCCGTTACTTCCGAATTGTCGTCCGGACGATCCAGCTGCCGGGATACGCCCCCGCAAACCGCTCCCTGGCCTGGGCCGCGTCCTTGCGCTCGGCAAAATCTCCCGCGCGCACCTTGTAGAGACCATCTTCATACTCAATGTACGTCGCGAGCCTCGTTTCCGCAACGACACGCTCCTTGACCTTCTCGGCGGCCACACGGTCGCTCGATGCGAACACCTGTATCCGATACCCGATATCGTAGCGCTGCTTTGGCGCTTCGCTCGCCGCGATGTCCTGCACGCTGATCGTATCGGGTTTGACGGGTTCGAGTCTCCCGATGAGCTGCGCCGGCTTCTGCGGGGCCTTCTCGGGCATTTCCTCCTCGAGGTCGTACGACGCGCCGTACATGCCCACCGTGTCCCTCGAAGCCTCGACGGTTTGCTTGACCGCAGCGCCCTCCCCGCTCCCCACCGGTTTCCGCGCCGTGCCGGCCATTTCCCGCGGGGCGCACGCGCTCAACAGGAAAAGCGAGATACCCCCCACAAACGCACATGCCTCATATTTCGATACGGCTTGCATTTTCACAAAACAACCTCCCCACCTAGAGCACACGGCGTGCCCAATTCCGCCCTACCTAACAAGAAACCCCTGAATGTGTCAACAAAAATTGCCCGATGGTGGGTTTGTGATCCCCGCAGGGGATATGCGAGCCGGCCCCATTCACCGCGTATCGCGCCGGACCCTCACGAGCCGGCGGTAGAGGGCCTCAATCTCTTCCGTCACATGGTCCCAGGTATACGCGCGTGCGACCCGATCCCGCGCGCTCGTTCCCCGCCGAAGACGCTCGGCGGCGTCCATCTCGAGCATCCGTTCGAGCGATCGCGAGAGGTCCTCAACATCCCCGCTCCTGAACGTCAGGGCGATTCCCTCAGCGATCTCGAGGTTCTCGGGGATGTCGCTTACGAGCACCGGCCGCGAGAAGCTCATCGCCTCGAGAAGCGAAATCGGGAGCCCCTCCACCGTTGAGGGAAGAACGTAGAAGGCGCAGTGGGCATAGAGCTCATCGAGGAGCGGCCCCGAAACGTATCCGGGAAATACGGCGCGCCCATCGGCCATCCCTTTGAGGCGCCGCTCGTAGTCCTCCTCGAACCGGGCGTCCCCCGCGATGACGAGCCGGCAATCGGTCGACACCTCCCGGAACGCCGCCAGCAGCGTGCTGAAACCGCGCTCAACGATGAACCGCCCGACGGTGAGGATGTATTTCCCGCTCTCGAGGCCGAGAGCGCGCGCCTCGTTGAACGGCGGCGATTCGCGCAGCGCCGCGCCGTTCGGGATGTACGCGACGGAGCGGCCATACCGGTCTTCGAGCCGGGCAGCCAGGAGCTTCGATACGGCGATCGCCGCGTCGGCGCGACAAACGGCGGTTTTTTCCCCGAGGCGCAGCAGCGAGCGCGCCGCGGGCCCCCATTTCGACTGGCGGTAGTCCTCCGCGTGTATCGTCGCGACCGTCGAGATGCCCCGCGCCGCCGTCATCCACGAGAAAAGCGATGGTCCGACGCCATGGTAGTGCGCGATATCGAACCGTTCGAAGAGGACGCACGCCGTCGCGGCGAGCGCGTTTGAGGCGGTCTCAAGGTTCTTGGTGGAAATCGAGGGGAGAACCCGGACTCTCATCCCGCGGTGCTCTCCGCCAACGCTGAACGGCTTTCGTCCGAACACGGTCACGTCGTGCCCCCGCGCGGCCAGGCGCGAGCCGATTTCGGCGACGTGCCGCTCGATACCCCCGTACACGAGCGGAAGTCCCCGCGAACCGATCATCGCGATCCTGAGACGCTCCCCGTTCCGCGCCGCGTCCGGTGCGCCGGCCGCCACGAGCATCACCCGACTTCCTTGCCGGCGATTATCCTGAGCCAGTTCGCCAGGATCCACCTCGCCGGCTCATGCGGTTTCCGCATCATCGCGGTGCGCGCCGTACAAATCATCCAGCAGGGCTGGCCGCACCCATACACGTCGTCCCGGACCCTATCTGCCGCGGCGCCGCTCCATACTCCCTCGAACGCGTGCATCCGAAGATCCCCCATCGGCCTGTTGAGCGTGAGGCACGGATACACGAAACCTTCCGGATCCATGAAAAAGGAATCCCTCCCCGCACGGCACGCGAGGATACGTTCCTTCGAGACATTGTACCGGAGAACCCCCCGGTAGAAATAGGCCCGCAGCCATCGTTTGGGGCTCGCGCTCAAGAGCTCCTTGCGCATCACGTACGTGAGCTCTCCGGCGAGATCGACCGGATCGACGGTCCGGTTGTCCCCCGTCGAGAAATAGAATTCCGAGTTCTGCGCCACCGAGGTCGTGAACTCAAACCCGAATTGCCGAGATAGATCGTACACGGCGCCGAGATGTTTCACGTTATCCCGCTGCGCGGTGAACGCGACGCGGACGTTCCGGTAGCGGATCGTGCGGAGTTGGGTGAGCGTTTCGACGACCTTGTCGAATCCCCCCGGAACGCCGCGGATCTCGTCGTGCTTCTCGCCGATGCCGTCGAGGGAGACGGCGAGCCCGACCTTTCTCCCCATTTTCATGAGCTCGGGAGCCGCGTGCATGATGCGGCGCCGCTCGAAGCCGTTCGTCGAGATCACGATACGCGGATGATCGCAGTGCTCGTCGAGGACCCGCACGATCTCGACGAGATCATCCCGCAGGAACGGCTCGCCTCCCGTGATATTGATATCCCGCAGGGTTCGCGGAAGTTTCCGGTAATCCTGCGGTGCCAGCTCGGCCCCCGACGGAAGCTGCCATATATTGCACATGGTGCACCGCGAATCGCACCGGTACGTCACCGCTATGACCGCATCGATAGGCACAGACATCGAGAGACCTTTCTCCTATTTCCCGCTGACCTCGCTGAAAAGTGCCGCGTACCGCCGCACCATCGTTTCCACGGTGAAATCCCGCATAACGCGTTCACGTGCCCGTACCCCGATCCTCTTCCGCGTCTCGCTCTCGCCGGCAAGGCTGATGAGGGCCCCGCTGAGGGCGTCGACATCCCCCGGCGCTACGATGAAGCCCTCTTCGCCGCTTACGAGCATCTCACGCACCGCGCCGACGTCCGTCGCCACCACCGGCAGGGCGCACGCCATTGCCTCGAGGACGACGAGCGGGAAGGTCTCAACCACCGGGTGGGAGCAGAGCACCAAGGCATCAGCCGCGGCAAGTATATCGGATACGTCGTCTCTGCGCCCCATGAAACGGACGTGCTCCCCGAGCGATAAGTCCCGCGCCATCCGCTGCAAACGTGCCCCCTCTGCCCCCTCCCCCACGACCAAGAACAGAAAATCGCCGCGACGCTTCGCGATTCGTGAGGCGACCTCCAGGAGCATCGCATGGTTTTTCTCGGGCCTGAGCGCGGCGACAATCGTAACGACGAAACACTCCCGGGGAATCGAGAGCGCGCTTCGCAATTGTGCGCGCTCCTCTTCGCTCCGGGCCGGCCGGAAACGCCCGGTGTCGATGCCGTTCGGGATGATGCTCAGCCTTGAGCGTTCGATCCGTTCCCGCTCGGCGAGGTGGTCGGCGTGCGCTTTCGCAAGGGCGATGATCCGCTCGTAGGCGCCGAGAACAAGCCGGTCGCTCCGCGAAAACGAGCTCTCCCTCCCCCAGAGCCCCGTCGAATGGACGGCGAGGAGCCGGTGTTTCATGCCGGCGCAGCGCGACGCGATCGCCCCCGCAAAAACGGCATCGTGATGATCGAGGGACAGGAGAACGCCCTCCCGGTCGCTTCTGAGCGCGGACGCCAGCCGGATACAGGCATACGGGTCGAAGCGGAATCGGGCGATGCGGGAGACGACCGGTACGCCGCTCCGCGCGATTGCGGCGCCGACTTCGCCGGGTTCGCGGAGGCACAACACGCGCACCGCGTATCCGTGCCGCGGGAGCCCCTGCGCGAGCGCTTCGATCACGCGCTCCGCCCCTCCCGTGACGAGGGTCGAGGCAAGTATTTCAACGTGAGGAGACTGTCCGCGAGGTGCCATCGTGGAAACCGTCAGAGGTAGGGAGCCTCCCTGCGCCCGGTCTTGCAGCGCACTTCCGCCAGCGTCCCGTGCACCCGCGCAGGATTCCCGTATGCAACGACGCCCGGCGGGAGATCCGTCGTGACGACGGAGCCGCCTCCGACGAGCGTGCCTTCCCCCACCGTGACGTACGGGAGCAGCGTCACATTCACCCCGATGCGGCAGCCCTTCCCGAGCGACGGCCCCCGCATGCATTCCTTGGACTCGGGGCAGCCGGGGTGGTAATCGTTCGCGATCCTGACGCCGGGCGCGAGGAAAACGTCGTCCTCGATTGTCGTGAACTGGGCGACGTAAACGTGGCAGTGAATTTTGACCCGCATCCCGATCCGGCAGCCGTAATCGACGACCGAGCTGTTCCAGATCGAGAAATGGTCCCCTATCTCGTTTTCTTCCCTGATGATCGTATGGTGACCGGTTTCGAGATGCGCGCCGATCCGCGAACCGGCATAGATCACGCAACCGCTCCGGACGCGCGCGTTCGCCCCTATCGTGAGCTCGGAGCTTACGCCGCGCCGCGGCGACAGGTAGCCGAGGATGGCGTCCTCGTCAATGAGGGATCCCTCGCCGAGATGCACGGTGCCCCGTTTATGAGACGTGTAGTCTTCCTTCATCACACGGAATCCAGGAACGCGGGATAGTTGATCGTGACCTCGGTGCCGTGCTCCCGCATCGAACGGTCCGCCGCGTCGAGCGCCAGCAGCACCTCCAGGCCGTGCCGGCCGCCGCTCCGCGGCGTCGCGTTCTTCTCGATGCAATCGACGAAGTGCTGACATTCGAGCTTGAGCGGTTCGGCGTCGTCGAGGCGCGGAATGGAGATATCGCCGTAGCGATACGAGAGCTGAAACTCACCGAAGGTGTCGTAGTGGGGGGTGACCGTCACCCCTTTGTCGTAGATGCGGATCTTCTCGAGGCTCGACACGTCGTCGTAGACAAGCATCTTCTTGCTCCCCACGACCGTCGTGCTCCGGATCTTGTTCGGGTTGAGCCACGAGACGTGAATGTTCGCGATAGCCGACTGTGGATACCTGAGGAGGAGAAACGCGACGTCCTCGATCCCCGGCCTGATGTACGACTGGCCGATCGCCGAGACCGACACGGGGCGCGCGTTCAGAATATAATTCATGATCGAAACATCGTGCGGCGCGAGGTCCCATACGACGTTGATGTCGTCCTGGAAGATCCCGAGGTTCACGCGGGAGGTGGCTATGTAGTAAATCTCGCCAAGGTCGCCGCCCCAGACAAGGTCCTTGATCTTGTTGACCGCGGCGGTAAAGACAAAGGTGTGTCCCACCATGAGGATGAGCCCCTTCTCCTTCGCGAGCTCAACGAGCTTCCCTCCCTCGTCGACCGATTGCGCGAGCGGCTTTTCGACGAAGACGTGCTTACCAGCCTCAAGCGCCTCGCGTGCGATCGGATAATGGGACGAAACGGGCGTCGCGATGACCACCGCGTCGATCCCCGGGTCGCTCACGATTTCACGGAAATTCGTCGTCGTGCGGAGGGCCGGATAGAGCTGCTTCATGTGATTGAGGCGATCCTCGGAGAGATCCGAGCAGGCGATCACCTTCGCTGTCTTAAGATTCGTGAAGTTCCTGATAAGGTTGGGACCCCAGTAGCCGCAACCGATGACGCCTACCTTAAGCACGCTGCCTCCTGTTCTTAGTACCCCCCCGATCCAAAGAGCATGACGGGGATCGTCCTCAGCATGATCTTCAAATCCAGGAGGAGCGTCCAGTGCTCGATATAGTAGAGATCGAGCTTCACCATTTCGTTGAACGGAACGCTGCTCCTCCCGCTCACCTGCCAGAGCCCGGTGAGGCCCGGCTTCACCTCGAGCCGGAGCTTGTGCCACTCCTCGTAGTATTCGAGCTCGTACTGCAAGGGCGGCCGCGGACCCACGATCGACATCTCCCCCCTGAGGATGTTGATGAACTGCGGGAGTTCATCGAGGCTCGTCTTCCTCAAGAAATCGCCGATGGAGGTGACGCGCGGGTCATTTGTCAACTTATAAACTGAGGGGGCCTTCTCGTCAAGGCTTGAATTGGACATGCGTCCTTCGATGAAGCTGCGGGTGAACTCGCGGTGGATGGAGTCGTCGGCGCCCTGGCGCATCGTGCGGAACTTGAAAAGGGTAAAAACCTCCCCATGCTCCCCGATCCGTTGTTGAGAGAAAAAAACCGGTCCCCTAGAGGTCAGCTTTATCAGCAGCGTGACGGCGAGAAGGAACGGAAAACCCACAATGATGACGGCCAGAGATGCCACAACGTCGATGAGACGCTTGGTGAACCTCTCCACCCTCATCCGCTCCCGGAATCTGGTCCCGGCAGGGCTTGCGAGGCTTTCCGTAAGCTGCTGAAACTTCTGGGCGCTGTCTAGGGCCATCGCTTGCTTTCTCATTACGCCTTACCGCCTCTACGACCCTCTGCATCGTATGTCGATATCTATTCGCCTATAGCCCCCTCCTTCTGCTGAATCCTAGACCGCCCTGTCGACCCCCTTGAGCACCTCGCAAACGCGGTCGATATCCTGCGGCTCGATATCGGGAAACATCGGGAGCGATACACCCTCCCGCATGAGCTTCTCTGCAACGGGATAGCTCCCTTCGGCTTTACCCAAATGGGCAAACGCCGGCTGGAGGTGTACGGGGATCGGATAGTGCTCTCCCCACCCGATATCCGCATTGGTCAATGCCTTCGTGACGGCCTTCTTGTCCGGGCATGCGATGGGAAACAAATGATAAACGTGCCGGCAGCCCGGCGTCTCCGCCGGCAGCCAGAATCGCGTTCCCTTGAGATTATCGAGATACCGCTTCGCGGCGGCCCGCCGCTTCTCGTTCCATTCGTCGAGATATCTGAGCTTCACCCTGAGAATCGCCGCCTGGAGCGAATCGAGGCGGTAGTTGTAACCCAGTTCCTGGTGCACGTTGCGCTTGAACTGCGCGTGGTGCCTGAGAGCTTTCGCCCGCTCGAGCACCTTCGGGTCCCCCGTCGTCAGGGCTCCCCCCTCGCCGCAGGCTCCGAGGTTCTTGCTCGGATAGAATGAAAACGCCGCCGCGTGTCCCAGAGAGCCCACCCGGCGCCCCTTGTACGTCGCCCCATGCGCCTGGCAGGCGTCCTCGATGACGACGATACCGCGCTTCTTCGCAAGCTCCATGAGGGAATCCATGTCGCACGGCTGCCCGAAAAGGTGAACCGGCATGATCGCCTTTGTACGCGGCGTGATCGCGGCGCGCACGAGCTCAACGTCGATGAGGGCGTTATCCTCGCGAACGTCGACGAGAACCGGCTTCGCGCCGGCCATCGCAATCGCCTCGACGGTCGCAACGAACGTGTTCGGAACCGTTATGACTTCGTCCCCGGGACCGATACCGTAGCAGGCGAGCGCCAGATGCAGCGCGGCGGTGCCGGAATGTATGCCGGCGCAGTGAGAGGCCTCGCAGTATCTCGCAAACTCCGATTCAAACGTCTCGAGCTCCGGCCCGAGTATGAACGCGGTGCTGTCGAGAACGCGGGCGACCGCTTCGTCGATCTCTTTCCTGATTTTGCGCGTGCTGATCTGGAGGTCGATGAACGGGATCTTACTGCTCATGTTGCACAACCTCGTTTGACGCTCTGCCCAAGTGGGTAAAGTATATCATGTTCCCACAAGCTATTCCACCACATATTTCGCGGCTCGCACGATCCTTGCAATTATCCTTCCAGATTTCGGGGAACGGCCCCCGATCTTCACTGTCGCAGGCCAATGAAACGAACATCCTTGCCGGTCGGAAGAGACGAAATTCCAACACCTTCAGGCGATACGGCGTTTGGAGAAATCGATCTCGACATTCGCGCGATGAGGGCACATTCCTTCGAGACCCTTATGACAGGGGATCTCACCCGCATCGCAACCGCACCCGCAGATGCGTTTCCCCGCCGAAGAATCGAAGGGCGCACTCTTCCTCGAGAAGCATTGACAGGCATAGAGCTTTTTCATACAGTTGTCAGCGCATGCACGCGCATACGAACAGACGTCCTCAGGCACGGAGGAACCCCGAATGATCGACGGTGTGAAGGTCGTGAGCCTCACGGTGATACCCGACGAACGAGGCCGCCTCATGGAAATGATGCGAAACGACGAGAGCGACTTCATCAAGTTCGGCCAGGTGTACCTGACGACGGCGTATCCCGGCGCCGTCAAGGGCTGGCACTACCACAAGAAACAGCACGATAACATGGTCGTCGTCGCCGGCATGATGAAGATCGTCCTCTACGACCGGCGGGCCGGTTCGCCGACCAACGGCGAGCTCGTCGAGATCTTCGCGGGCGTCCACAACCCCGTGCGCATCCACATCCCCCCGGGAGTCTGCCACGGCTTCAAGTGCATATCGTCCGAAGAGGCGCTCGTCATCAATACCCCGACCGAGGTCTACCGGTACGACGATCCGGACGAATTCCGCATCGATCCGCATGCGAATGAGATTCCGTACGACTGGAACCGCAAGGATCGCTAGGAACTTTCGAGGAGCGGCGCGTGGATCGAATCTACATTACCGGCGCGAAAGGGATGCTCGGCAAAGCGGCAGTCCCGGTATTCGGCGAGCGCTACGAGATATTCCCGCACGATCTCAGGGAAACCGACGTCCGGGACGCCGATGCGATCATCAAGGAGATTATCCGCGCGAAGCCGCGATTCGTCCTGCACCTCGCCGCGATGACCGACGTCGACGCGTGCGAGACGAATGAGGATGAGGCGTACCGCGTCAATGCGCTCGGAACGAGAAACGTCGCGCTCGCATGCCAGCGGTGCGACGCGGTCATGCTGTACGTCAGCACGGGGATGGTGTACGACGGCCGCAAGGAAACGCCCTACACCGAATTCGACCCCATCGCTCCGGCGAACGCGTACGCCCGGTCCAAGTATCGTGGGGAGCTCATGATGAAGGACCTCCTCTCGCGCTTCTACACCTTCTATTCCTGCTGGCTGTTCGGCGGCGGGATCGACGACAAGAAATTCGTCGCCAAGATCATCGAGCGCGCGCGGGGAGCCGCCGAGATCCGGGTCGTAAACGACAAATTCGGCTCTCCGACGTACACGGTCGATCTCGCGAAGGGGATCTTCGGATTCATCGAATCGGGGCTCTACGGGAAGTATCACTGCGTGAACACGGGATGTGTCGATCGCCTCGAAATGTCCCGCGCGATACTGAAGGCCGCGGGAATCGGAAGCTGCAGACTTGTGGGTGTCTCATCGGACGAATTCCCGTTGAGCGCCCCCCGTCCCCGCATGGAAGCGATGCGCAACTACAACTTCGAGCTCCTCGGTTTGAAACCGATGCGCGGCTGGAAGGAAGCGCTCGACGAGTACATCACGACAACGTTCGCGTGACGCCGGTCAATCGAGCTTGTTCGCTCCCGTTTCCGCGACGAGATTGGTTGCCCGGCGCAGCGATTCAAACGTCCCCGCGTCGGTCCACCACCCCTCGAGGATATCCCATGTGAGCTCCTGCCGCTCGATGTACGCGTTGTTGACGTCGGTGATCTCGAGCTCACCCCGCGCGGAGGGTTTGAGAGTCTTGATAATGTCGAATACGCGCCCGTCGTACAGGTAGATGCCGGTGACCGCATACCGCGAGCCGGGTCTCTTCGGCTTCTCCTCGATCTTGACGACCCGCTTCCCCTCGAGGATGGGAACGCCGAAACGCTCGGGATCGGGAACCTCCTTAAGCAGGATCTTGGCCCCGCTCTTCTGTTCCCGGTACGACCGGAACGCATGGACGATGTTCTTCTCGATGATGTTGTCGCCGAGAACGACGCAGATGCCCTCGCCGGCGGCCCAGTATTCGGCAAGCCGGAGCGCCTCCGCGATCCCCCCCTCCCCCTCCTGGTACGTATAGTTGATGTGCGCGAGACCGAAGGCCTTTCCGTTGCCGAGGAGACGGAGAAAATCCCCCGCATTGTTCCCTCCGGTGACGACGAGAATATCGTGGATCCCCGCGTTGATGAGAGTCTGAATCGGGTAGAAGATCATCGGTTTGTCGTATACGGGGAGAAGGTGCTTGTTCGTCACCTTCGTGAGCGGATACAGCCTTGTACCCAGTCCGCCGGCAAGAATGACGCCTTTCATGATCAATCGCTCCTTGTCTCAAGAAAATCGCCCGTCCAGCGGATAGTATAGCCGAGCGTCATCGAAAAGCGCAATGTGCATCCGGTATTACATCAGGCTTTTCGAAGTAGTTCCGAGCACTTCCCGGTAGACCGCCTCCGTTTCGGCGATACATCGCTCGAGACGAAACTCCTTCTCCCAACGCCTTCTTCCTGCTTCCCCCATTCGCGCGCCACGGCGGCGGTCCCGGAAGAGAGAATCGATCGCGCGAACGAGCTCGCCGCCCGCCGCCGGATCGAAAAGGATCCCGGTCTTTCCGTCATGCACGATCTCCGGTATTCCGTAGAGCCTGCTCGCGATCACGGGAAGACCCGCCGCCATCGCTTCGAAGATGACGTACGGGGTCGCCTCGAGCGTCGAGGGACAGAGGAGGACGTCGCATTCCGGGAGCAAGGCGTCGACGTCCCGGCGATATCCGAGAAAACGAACCCGGTCCGCGAGACCGAGAGCAGCCGCCCTCGCGCGGTACTCCTCCTCCCGCGCTCCACTCCCGGCGACGATAAGCTTCACACCGGAGTCCGTCGCGGTCAAAGCCTCGAACGCCGTCACGTGTCCCTTTCGCTCTTCCAGACTCCCAACCATGATGCAGAGGAAATCCCCGGCCGTGAGATCGAGCTCACGCCTGATATCCGCGCTCTTTTCGCGCGCCGGTTCGGGTGTGCCGAGGCGGACGACCCGGACCTTCTCGCGGCGGATGCGATGGTATCCGGTCAGATAGCGGACGTTATCCTCGCTCACCGTGACCACACGCTCGATCGAAAGGCTCCCGAAACCCTTGAAGAGCCTTCCCTTCGCGAACGACGGCACCATGGGAAGATGTTCGGTCGAGACGACGTGCGGCACGCCCGCAAGCTTCGCGAGCGGCGCAACGAGGCTGTACTGCGAGCCCCACGGCCCCGGCAGATTGCAGTGGAGAATCGATGGGTGCAGACGGCGGAGCAGCGAGACGAACCCGGCGACTCCCGCCGGTGAATACGGCAGATTCAGCGATACCGCGTGCACGGGGATCCCCGCGCGCTCCATTGACGCCGAGAGCTCCTCGAGGCGCCCCGTGCCGTTCACGATAACCGCAGGCTCGAACGCATCTCTCGTGAGGTTCGCCGCGAGTAGATACAGATATCGCTCAGCCCCGCCGACCCAGAGGGCATCAGAAAAGTAAACTATGCGAACCGGGCTCTTCAGGCCTGCCGCCATGACGTATCACCTGATCAATTCCACGGAGCGCCCTCCGGACGGACCGGAGGCATCCGGATTCCCAAAATGTTCCTGCACGTAGATCATTCCCACGGGCACACCCTGTCGTGAATCGTCATTCGAAAGGTAATCCGGGATGCTCCTGTTCGCCAGATACGGCGCCCGCTGCACCTTGATGCGCACCTCGTACGATCCGGGCGCGAGCCACGGCGAGAGCACGAGAGAAAAATCCTGACGTACGGCGCGGCGAGCCTCCCACATATCGGGATACGAGAAACCGCTCATGAGCCGTAATTGCCAGGTCAACCTGTAGAAGCGGCCGTTCCGACGCTCCGCGATCCGTCGGTATTGCTTGCCGTACCAAGCGCGGTACAGCGCTCCCTCCGGAAAGCCGGTATCGATGCGGACGCTCGCCTCGAGCGGGAGACCGAACGGCACATCCTGCGAAGCCCTCCAGCAGAAATGTCCCCTGAGCGTATCACCGGGGTATAGCATGTAATTGTCGACGGTGAGACTCACGAGGACGATGCCGCAGCCGACGTCGGTCCCCGTATCGACGACGAGCCGGTCCCATCGTTCCTCCGGCTGCGGCGCAGGCATTTCCGGAATCTCGCAGGGAATCGCGGCGGTCCGCGCAGCGGCGCAGGCGCCCGAGGGCGGCGCCTCGAGCGCGTCCCGGTGAACCCTGAACAGGTGGAAACCGCCGAGCGCGAACACCTCACTCATGAGGGAAGGGCACGTTTGAAACTTCTCGTACGCTTCCCCCGCCGCTGCGGGCACGACGGAATCGAAGAAATCCCCGTAGACGGACGACCGCGCATTGAGAAGCACGTAATCCGCGTGCTCCCGAACGAGCCACGAGCGGCTCGCGTCGAGTGCTTCCGCGGGGCTCATGAGGTTTCTCGCCTCGCGCAGTCGTTCCACCGCGCTCGTGTCGGAGGGGGAACCGTGCTGGTCAAGGGTAACGGCCACAAAATAGTCGGTGTACGCCGAGAGAAGGTAGCTCATGAGGGGATCGGCGGCGATCACCGAGTGAGCGGGAATGCGCTCCTCGAGCGCTTTGAAAAGCGCTCTGTACTCCGAAGGACCGCCCGCCCTGTTCTCGGCGAGTGAGCGAAGGGCGCCCTTGAACTGCATCACCGATACGCGAAGCGGAAACAGGACGAAAAGCGCCATACAGCCCGCGGCCAGGAGACGGTTCAAGAGCCTTCGAACCGGCATGCGCGCGCCTCCCCTCACATCCCCTCCTCCACCGCGCCCCGCGCTCCCGAACGCGAGAACCTCGCAGAGACCACCGACGACGAGCGCGAGCATCACGACGAGCGGCGCCGCGTCGAGAATGCGATAGTGCAGGTATCCGATGCGGCGCTCCATAAGGGAGGCGATGAGGGGATCGAGCACGAGGATCGCCGGCACGATGAACAGTATGAAAACGAGGCTTCGCCGCGTGTCGCGCCGTGCGACCAGGAAGAAAAAGGGCGCCATGAGGAGCGCATAGAAAAGAGCGAGCCCGTACCTCGTCGCGAGCTCCGCCGGATCGACGACGGCCAGATTGGGCGCGAACACGAGCATGCCCTGCAGGTGCGTATGAATCATGTTCCAGGGAGCGGACATATCGCGCGCGCGGATGACGAGCGGTATCGCCATGCCCGCAAGCTGCGCCGGCACGCTTCGCCAGAAGCCCGAGCGCCACTCACGCCCTGCGGGTAGGAACGTCACGTAGAAAAACATGGCGAGAAGCGTCGTGCCAAGCAGCATCGCGAAGACGACATGAAACGCGGTTCCGATGCAGGCGAAGAGAAAGACGACGAGGATATGTTCATGCCGCTTCGTTCGATAGTACGCGAGCAGAATCGCAAGGTCGATCCAGAGCACTATCTGCGCGATGTTCTTGCTGAAACCGAGCTTCGCGAACCACCCGACCCCTTCCCCCCCGTAGAAGAGGAAAAAGAACGCGAGCGCGAGCCCCGCCAGCACCCTCGAACCGCACAGCTCGAAGGCGAAAAACAGAAACGAACATATCGCAAAAAACGCCATGAACGCGGGGATCTGGCGCCAGACGCCGTCCGCCGGCGCGTGCGACTGATACGTCCAGAGCGAGAGAACGGGATGCCACAGGCCCTTGCGCGGATCGAGCGAGACACCGTCCCCCTCCCGGTAGAACGAGTCGCGGGGAAAGAGGACGCCGCTGTCGATGCTCCTCCGTATGAAGCTCACGTGATCGAGAGAATCGGTCCTCCAACCGAGATCCCCGGTGGACCAGAACGCGCAAAAGCAGATCGTGAAGAGAATGGCACCGAGGAGCACGGCTCGGGGTTCCGCCCCCCTGGCGCGGGCGAGAAACGCGAGCGCGAGCGCGAGGAACGACGCAATGAGAGCAATCCCCGGATATGAGACCCCCGGTATGAAGCCCGCGCAGACAACGAAGGAGCAGAAGACGAGCCCCAAGCCGAAGGTCCGGCACACGCGTTCCAGCGCGGAGGCCGGCGTCCGGAAGAGGAGCCGCTCGAGCGAAGCGCCCGGGATGATGAAGAGCGCGAAGAAGCCACAAGCGATTCGAAGACCCACGGGGCCGCCGATGCGCCCGAGCCCCGAAAAAAGCGACAGGGCTATGACGATTGCCTCGAGGATGAATACGGCGGTTCCCATTTTGAACAAATGCCGCGCCTCAGTACGTCCTGTATACGATAAATACGCCGAGACAGATCACGAGCGTGCCGATGAATCGCTGCGCCGAAAAACTCTCATTGAGAAAGACCGGTGAAAGGAGCGCGGCGAGAACGTAGGAAAGGCTCAAGATAGGAAACGCCCAGCTGAGCTCCGCTCTCGAGAGAATACTGATCCAGACGAGCGCGCTGAAAAAATAGACGACGAAGCCGCCGAGAACAAGCCACGACGTGAGCGCCCGGGTCATCGCATGAACATCCAGGAGGCTGACCGCGCCGACCCGGTTGACGCCCGTCTTGACCATGAACTGCCCGGTCGTGTTGATGAGCACCGTCAGCACAATGAGAAACAGGCTCTTGAGCATCGCACACTCCTTATCGAGCACACCTGAGCTTCACGAGATACCAGAGATTCCGGAAACCGTCACGCCATTTCTCGAGCTTCACCTCGCCGATTCGCGGGTGGTAGCGGATATGGTGCTCGTCGAATCTGACGCGCCGATGCCTGATCGCCATGATCTTTATCTCCTCGCTGAACGGCATCCCGTCGCTTTTCGGCGCGAGCTCCGGATAGAGCACGCTCCGGAAGATCCACATCCCCGACTGCGAATCCTTGATTCGCCTCATGAAGAGAACGAGCGTCGCGAAGGTGAGAATCGCGTTTCCGACCTTGTTGGAAAGATTCATCGCGTTCGCGTTCTCGAGCGGAAACCGTGACGCGCTTACGAAGTCCAGGTTGCGGTCGAGGAGATACCCGACGCATTCCTCTATCTGATCCGCCGGATACGTGCCGTCCCCATCCATCGTAACCGTGATATCCCCCGTCACCGCGGCGAGTCCCGCCTTGTATGCGGCGCCGTAGCCTTTCCGCGCTTCGAAAACGACCTTCGCGCCGAGACCGCGCGCAACCTCCGCGGTCCGGTCGGTGGAGTTGTTGTCGGCCACGATTATCTCGTCCACCGATTTCGGAAGAGACGGGATGACGCACGCAAGCCCCTCCTCTTCGTTGTAGCACGGGATGACGACCGATATTGTTTTGCCGCGATACATAGACGTGCCCCGCTAGAACATGGACAGCACCCGTTCCTTGGCCGGAATCGGCAGCCGCATGATCAGCTCCTTTTCCTCGGTTCCGATGACCTTCAGCGCGCGGAATCCGAGGACGAGGAGGACGATTCCAGCCGGAATCATGAGCGCCACGGCGGACGGAGAGCTCCAGCGCGAACTGAGTATCGAGAGAAGGCACGTCGGGACCCCCGCGAGCGTGCACCTGACGATGAAGCCGGCCGGCATCGTCACATCGCGACGCACCCTTCTCATCACCATGTGGAAGAAAACCACGGCGAGGACGAGGGCAAACGACACGGGCACCATGGCTCCCCAGATCCCGTAGCGCGGTATCAGCGCAAGGTCGAGACCGACCTCGATAACCGCCACCGATAGAAATATCAACATATTAATCCAGCTTTTTCCCATGACGAAGAACGCCATGCTCATCGGAGTATAGAGAAAGGAGTATGAAAAGACAACGAAAAACAACTGCGTAAGTAACGCAGCAGGAAGCATTTTCGCGCCATAGATAATCGGAATGAGGGGCCGGGCGAAGGCGAATCCCATCGAGGCGACCGGTACGACGAGAAGGAAGATGAGCTTGAAATAAAGATGTATCGCGCGCGGGAGATTCTTCGCGTCCTTCGCATATGCCTCGGACATGCCGGCCATGACGATCGGCCAAACCGTAAGGGGAACGAATTCGAGCAGCAGCTGCGGCATCCGGTAGGCGAGGCTGAAGAATCCGGCCGCCTCGGCCCCTTTGAAATGGCCGAGAAAGATCACTTCGGACTGCCGCCAGACGATCTGGTTGAGAAGCCCGGTGACGACGAAGGGAAGCGAAAAGCGAAGAACCGCCCCGACCCCGGGGCCCGTTCCTTCGGAGGGCGTCGATCGGACAAGCCTCAGCGCCCGCGGCACCAGGAGCGCGACCATAAGGATGTTCATCCCCGCGCTCGCGACGAATACTCCGGCGATCCCGAGGCCCATGCGGATGGCGAGCACGATACCGCCGAAGTAAACCACGTTTCCCCAGACCACGACTCCGGCGAACCGCTTCGTCTCGTACCACGATTCGAAGAACCTCGTGACGAGCAGCATGAACAATTCAAAAATGAAACAGATGATCGCGACCTGGAGGTAGAAGCTGAACCGTCCCGTCTCATCCTTGAAGAACGCGTTGAAAAAACGGCCTCCGAAACGGCTCACGAGAAGGATGCAGAGCCATACGCCGATCTGCATGATGAGAAGCGATCGGAAGGTTCTCGAGAACGCTTTCGCGCCGCCGCGTATTCTGAGCATGGGCATGAACTTGAGGATCGCGGCATCGACCCCGATCATGACGAAGACGAGCACGAACTGAAGGATCGTCTTGATCTCGCTGTAGAAGCCCCAGTCATGCTCGCTGAGAGCCCTGACGATGAGGATGTTCGCGGCGAAGCCCGCCGCGAACGAGGCAATCCTCGCGACGAGGCTCCATTTCATGGCGTGTCCTATTCTTTCGATCGTCACGGCGCCTCACCCCCGTGCCCCGGCTTGAATCCGGGAAGGACGATCCCGGCGACGTCGCACAGCGAAAGCTCCCGGGCCGGGAGGCCGCGATTCGAAAGCATGACGCTGTACATCCCTTCCGTATCCGGATGGTACCCGTGCATTGCCGCGATGGGCTCGGATCCCATGTAGCTGGGAAGGATGATGACGCCCGGATCGGCGAGAAACACGAGGTCGCCGAACCGCCCGTCGGGAAACGCAGCGCCGAGACCCCTCAAGTCGCCGGAGTTCATGATCCGCCCCGAAGGCCGGCCGCTCAAGAGCTTCTCGAGTGAATCACGCGAACGTCCCGAGTTGATCTTGAATCGAGCCATCGTCGAATCATAGAACGGCACAAAATCGCGGGGAATCTCGAGGCCGAGCGCCTCCACCGGCCCCATGATGTCGATGTGAGACGTCACGTCGCACATGCCGTGGTCGCCGAGAACCACGATGTCGGTGCCTCCGGCGCCCCGCGCCGCTCCGGCGACCCGCTCGATCCGGTCGCGGTACCAGGCGAGGTGATCCTTCACTCGCGGCGCCGCCGTTCCGTAACGGTGCAGATCCGAGTCGAGACCAGCAGTGTAGAGAAAGTAGAAGTTCGCTTTTTCGCAGCGCACCGCCTCTTCGAGCTCGTCGAAGGCTCGAGCCTCGGGGATCCGGTAGTCCCATACCATATGCGGCACGGAATTCCCGTCGAGATCGTCGAAAATAGTGCGAACCTTCCCCGCGCCGCGCGGCATGAAGATATCTCCTCGTGCGGGAAGATCGAGGCGGGGAAGAATCTCGCGGGGGACATCGTACAGGCTGTAATACCCTCGTACCCGCGATACGTGCGCGAGTTCCCAGCGAATGAGACGCCTGAGCCAGAGCCTCCGCGCCGATGCGGATCGCGGCATGAGCGCGAGCCAGGCAAAGGGGGAGCTCTTTCGTGCGAAGGAGTACATCATCCAGAGCTCGTGCCTCTCGGGGGGCAATCCCGTAACGATCGAGGCGAGCGCCGCCTGGCTGAAGCCCAAAACCGTCTTCACGCGGGCTCTCGCGGGAAGGCTCGGGGGATAGAAGCCGTGCCGCTCTGCGAGCGTAGCCCCAAGCGCATCGATGAGTATGACGATCATGCTCCCGTTCATCCGTTACCCGTTCGTACGTCCAAAAACGAGCCCCTTCCAGGCGGAGCAGAGCTCCGCCGCGGCATGATCCCAGTCTCCGCCATGATGCGGAAATCCTCCCCTCGCTCCGCGAACGGGAACATCCGCTCCGTGCGTGAGGCGATGATCGAGGAGCCGTATGCTCTCCTCCCTCACCGCATCGACAGGGCTGAGCGAAAGGAGCCTCTCGCCGAGGGCCGCAGCGAGCGCGCCGCGCGGCGCGGCGGGAAGCCGTGCGAGATACGCCCTCCAGCCCCTCGCGTGATTCCGCCAGTGCCGCCAGCTGCGTGCTCTCCCTGCGAGCGCGCTTAAGGGAAGCGGCCTCGAAATATCACGACCCGGCTCGAGCGCATGAGAGGCCGCCTGCCTCCAGAAGAAGAGAACATCCGCGGCTGCATCCTTCCAGAGAGTCTCGAACGCGTGCTGCTCCGTCCGCACGAGCGCCGTTTCGACCGACGGATCGAGCTTGAACCGCGTCCAGCGGTCCATTGCGCGGAGCATCTGCGGAGGCGCGAACTTCGCGAGAATGCCCTCGGTATCGCGCGCGACTTCTGCGCGGATGAGATCCCGTCGCGCCGCGTATCCCGGAACGTACGCGCCGGCGATCGAGAGCGACGCCGCCGCGATATCGGTGTATACCCGCGCGATCCGGTACCAGCATCCGTACCGTTCCGCATCCCCCTCGGGGACCGTTCCGGGGCGGGAGTCGATGAGCGCGACCACCCTGTTTTCCACAAGGGTGAGCGCTTCCCGGGCGGTGATGTCCGAAGGAGCGTAGCGGGGAATGAGATCGAGTATGTTCGCGCCGCCGCTCAGGACCCTCCCCCGCTCGCGCATATCATACACGCCGGGCCGTGCGGGAAGCCGCTTGAGATCTTCCGGGAGCATCACGCCGATATCCACCCGTCCGGCGAAACGTACATCCGGCATGAGCGCCTCGCAGCCCTCCCCGAGCTCCGCTCTCCGGGGATTCCAGGCCAGGAGATCCTCAAGCGTTCTGACGATGACGACGAGGTCAACATCGGACAGGAGAATGACCGGGTTTGCTTCGAGAACGACCGTTTCATCGCCGGCGGCGAAGCTCCCGCACAGAAAAATCGCCTCGATCGTTTCGCCGCCGATGCGGCTTTCGATGAGGCGTGCGCACTCCGAGAGAAAGACCCTCGATCGCTCCAGCCACCACGCGCGGGAATGTTCCACCGTATGCTCTAGACCCGCCTGTAGATGAACTCGGGGATGAAGTACCGTTTCCGATTGAGGACCGTGCCGATGAACGTGCCGTCGAGCTTCTTCACCATAACCATGGCGCGTTTGATGACCTCGCGTTTCGTCTTCCCCGTGAAGATTACCAGCACGATGCCGTCGACGTGGGAGCCGAGGATCGGGGTCTCGGGAGCCTCGAGAATCGCCGCGGAATCGATGAGCACGTAGTCGTAGGCCGCGGCCACCTCCTTGATGAATATCCGGAGCCGCTCCGAGTTGAAGAGCGGCTGCGTGATGTCGACGCCGTCGCTCACGCCCGCCGACACGAGGTCCAATACCCCCTGATCGACGCTCTGGATGATATCCTTGAGCTTCGCCTGCCCTCCAAGGTAGTCGATGATACCTTTTTCGTTTTTTACTCCGAAGAGGCGATGGAGCTCGGGGCCGCGCACAGAACAGTCGACGAGGAGGATCTTCTGGGCCTCGCCGGAAGCGAGCACGCGCGCGAGTGAGGCGACGACGCTCGTTTTTCCTTCTCCCTGGACCGCACTCGTGAAAAGAATAACGCGCGATTCCTTGCCCTTCATCTCGGAATCGATGGAGTTCTTGAGATGGAGCAGCGAGCGACGGAAACGCTCATCCATGCCGGCGAGGATGAGCGATTCGTCCTTGAACTGCGCGCCCGGGCCCCTCGGCGCCTGCGGCGCCTGGGGCGCCGCGGCGCGCGGGCGTCCGCGGTCCCGTTCCGCCCTGCGCAGGGCATCGTATATCTTGCTCACGCGTACCTCCCGCACGGTCACGGCATGCGTTGCGATCGCGGCCTGATGGGCCGTTCTCCGGTCGATTCGGGGGATTCGAGATCCCGTATCCCCTCGCGGACGATTCTCCCGTCGATGACGCGGCTGTTCGCAACGTATCCGATAAGGAGAACCCGGTCGCACAGAATGTTGATGAGTCTCGGTATCCCCCCCGAGTAATGGTATATCTCATCGAAGGAATCGCCGGTGAATTGCGCGCCGCCGTTGCTCCCCCGCGCGATATCAAGCCGGTACTTAATGTAGTTCTCGACACCCTCCCGGTTCAGTATCGATATCCTGCAGATTCCCGGGATCCGCTGCCTGAGCTGCCGCATCTCGTTCATATTGAGAATGCTTTCGAGCTCGGGCTGCCCGACGAGCATGATCTGGAGGAGCTTCCGGTCGCGCGTTTCGAGATTCGACAGCATGCGCAGCTCCTCGAGCACGTCCGGCGACAGATTCTGCGCCTCATCGATGATGAGGAGCGAGTTGCGGTTGATTTCGTTCTGCCTGATGAGAAAATCATTGAGCGCGAGCAGCATCTGCGCCTTGTTCTTCCCGTCGGCCTCGAGACCGAAGTCCTTGCAGATGAGGTACAGAAGCTGGTCGAACGGGAACTTCGTCGAGAAGACGAACGCGACCTCGAGCGACGGCTGGAAGAGATCGACGAAGGCGCCCACGACCGTCGTCTTCCCGACCCCCACCTCCCCCGTCACCGCGATGAACCCCTTCCGCTGGAAAACCCCGTACGTGATGTAGGCGAGCGCGTCCCGATGGCTCGCGCTCCGATAGAGGAATCGCGGGTCAGGCGTTACGTTGAACGGAAGCTCTCTGAAGCCGTAAAAATCCTCGTACATAACGCATCATTTCCTGTTCGTCTCGGGAAAGCTGGCGAGAACCGAGAGCCCCAGATTCTCTTCGGCTTCATTGATATTCTTGATCGAGTGATCGAGATTCTCGACGAAGAACGCGAGTCCGAGCGCGACGATGAGGCTGAACGCGGGGCCGAGCGCCATCCGCACGTAGTCGCGCGTCTTCTGCCGGGATGCTTCGCTCGCGGGATTGAGAATCGTCACCGTCCACTCGGGATTGCTCGCCCGCGAGATCTTCGCTTCCATTTGCTGTCTAATGACGTCGTCATACGTATTCTTGAGCTTCTCCAGCGCCGCGTCGATCCGCTCGAGCTCGACCTCGGCCTTCGGATATTGCGATTTCTTGTCCTCGAGCTTCGCGGTGAGTTCCCGGAGGACCTCCTCGCGCTGCACGATGATTCCGAGTCTGTTCTTGTTCAGGAGAATCTGCGTTCGAATCTCGGCGAGCACCATTTGATGAAGATCCACGAGCTGTTTGCGGATCCTCTGGACCTCCGGATTCTGGTCCGTGTAACGCCCCTCGAGCTCCGACTCTTTCATCTGGAGATCCTGAAGCTTGACGCGGATGCCCTTCATGAGATCGCTCTCAAGCTGGGAATCCGTCAAATCGCTCGAGACCGCGGCGAGCTCCAGGGGACCGATGCCGAGAAGGCTGTCGAGCCGCGCGATTACCGCTTCTTTTTCTTTCCGCTCGCGAACGACGCCGTCGAGCTCGGCGTTGTAGTTGTCGAGCCGGGCGAGGAGATTGCGGCGTTGATCCTGGATATCGATGATGTCCCCTTCCCTGAGGACCGTTTCTTTGTGCCCGCGCCAGTACTCGATCTCCTCCTGCAGCCTCTGAATCTCCTGCGAGAAGAAATCCTCCATCTCGGGGGGCGTCCGGGTATCCGTGTAATATTCGCGATACGCGTTGACGATCGCGTTGACGGCGGCCTCGCAGAACACGGCGTTCTCCGACGCATAGCTGACCCAGATCACGTTCGAGGTCGTGACGACGCCCGAGCTGACCTTTCCGAGAATTATCTTCCGGTCCGTCGTGTAGCCCTTCGGATAAAAACGGGCTATACTCGCCTGAGCGCGGCCCACGACCGTCTGCGATTTCACCATCTCGATCTGGGAGGCGATCTCCTCCTCCCAGTTCAGCGTCCGAACGTTCCGGTCGAAGACGCCCGGCGCCTCGCCGCGCTTGATGAGCACCTTTGCGGTCGACTCGTACACGGCGGGCTGCCGCATCGTGAGGACGATCACGATCGCCGTCGCGACGGCGACGATACCGACGATAATCCACTTCCTGCGGAAGACGACCTCGAGGAAGTCCTTTACCGTCGACTCTCTTTTTACTTCGACCGTTTCCATGCGATCCTCAGAATACGCTCGGGGTTCTCCTGTAGAATTCGTACAGGATCTTCTGGTTCGTGACCGCCCAGCCCTTGAGGTATAAATCCATCGGGGTCATGAGAATGTCCTTGACCGCGAGCGAAAAGTCCTGCGCGCTCGTGAGCCTCGACTTCGGAACGTAGACGATATCGAACGCCTCGAGGGGAACGTCGAGATCGAACCGCTTCCCGCCGAGAAGCTCCTTGAGATCGATCTGAATTCCGACGATGCGATCCGGCGCGACACGCCGAATGACGAGTATCTCGTTTCTCTTGCCGCCCCTGGCGGGACCGCCGCTCAATGCGAGAAAGTTCGTGAGCGTCATGCCCGTGTGGTACTCGTATCCTCCCGGGTTCGCAACCTCGCCCATCGTATACACGACCTGGGGACGGTAATTCCTCACGATCACCGTGATGTCGGGATTCACGATGATCTCGGAGAAGCGCGCCGTCAGCAGGCTGTCGAGCGCCGAAATCGGCCTCCCGGCGACGGAGACGTCGCCGACGTACGGGAGAGAAATCCTGCCGTCCGGCCTCACCTTGAGATCGATTTGGTTGAGGTCGCTGTTATAGAGAAACAGAACGTCGAGAGCATCACCATGGCCGATAATGTACTCCTTCGGCTCGGGCCGCACGGGAATATCGCTCAGGTCGAGCTCGCCGCTTTCGACCGCTCCCCCCCGGTTCGAGATGAAGCGGTTTCCGCCCCCGCATCCGCCGAGCGCGAGCGCAACAAGCGATGCCGCAACGAGAAACTTTACATTGAGATTTTTCACAATCCGCCTTCGCCGGAGGGTGAACCCGCAAAAACCCTTCGATTTCGCACAGTTGACCCAAACTTTATATAAATGGGTACACTGTGTCAATTTGATTAATTGCAAGATGCATGCCTGGAGAATCAGTAGGCTCCCTTCCTGGCAATCACGGCAGGAACCGTTTTGAACATGATCTTGAGGTCCGTGACATAGCTGCGCTTACGGACGTACTCGAGATCGAGGCGCATCCATTCCTGGAAACCGATGTGGCTGCGGCCGGCAATCTGCCAGAAACAGGTGATTCCCGGTGTCACGTCGAGACGCCTCTTCTGCCAGGGAAGGTATTGGGACACTTCGGAGGGGAGATTGGGACGGGGGCCGACAATGCTCATATCGCCTTTGAGAACGTTGATGAGCTGTGGAAGTTCGTCGAGGCTCGACCTGCGCAGGAACCGCCCGACGTGGGTGATGCGCGGATCGTCCTTGATCTTGAACACGGGTCCGTCGACGCCGCTCAGGGGCCGGAGCGCCCCTATGCCGTTTTCGGCCCCGGTCACCATCGAGCGGAATTTATAGAAATGAAAAAACTTCCCGTTCTTGCCGACCCGCTTCTGTCTGAAGAAGATGGGACCGGGTGAATCAAGCTTGATAAGGATCGCGACGACCGGGATAATCGGCAGGAGGAGCACAAGGAGAAAGAGCGCCACGACGAAGTCCGTACCCCGCTTGAGGAGATAATAGGCCCGGTTCTCGCGGGCTCCCTTGAGCTCGACGATGCTCGCAGCCGGTTCCTTGCTGTAGACCGATTCTTGCAGTTCCGGGGATCCAGCCATTGGTGCCTCCATAACCAAAAAGCCCGAGCGTCCGCCTGCCCGGGCAAAACAAAACGTTCGCCACAGAAACATTACTTCAAAGCGGGCAGGCTTGAGCCTCTGTGCTCCAAAGTAAGATTCCGTTAGCAAACGTCCTTTACGATCCTCCTTGTACGGACTAATACTAGCACATCCGAGCCCGTTTTGTCAATTACCAAAATGTGAGCGGGTCGCCTGGAAGAGTGAAAAGGCGCCGCAGGCGGCCAGGATAGCGATCAGGGGCTCGAGCGGCATGCGCGAGCGAAGCGAACCGAAAAAGACGAGCGCGGTCGCCGTGTGCACGCCGACGACGCCGTAGATAAACACGAGAGACCGCGCGCGCCGGAGCGTGAGGATCAGGCCGAGTACGAAGAGCGGCATAACGACGATTGAAAAGACAAAGACGACGTCCGTCGAGCTCGCGAGGCTTCCGAGCCCTTTCCCCCTGTCCCACCACCACCCGCTCTTGACGCCGCTGAAACCGGCATCCCCCGTGAACCTCCAGAACCGCGTGAATCTCCATACGGCCATCTTCGCGGCGAGCCGCGGATTCTCCCTGACGAAGGCCTTCCCGAGCCGCCAGGCCTCCTCGTCCCGCGCGATCTCCCCCTTTCCCCTGAGATCGTTCCAGCCCGGCAGCGCCTCGAGGGGCGCAACGGTCCCGTGGTAGGCCTGCACGTCGCTCACGACGCGATTGTTCCCCTGGTAGAACGTAATCCCCCCGTGCGTCGTGAAGAGCACGGGCTTTCCGAATCGCGCCTCGTTCCGTGCCGCCCATGGCGCGAGCGTCGCGAAAACGGCGGCGATGACGATAATCGAGCGTGTCAGACGCCCTCGAGCTCCCCCCGCGCCGAAGAACAGAATCGCGAGGGCGGCGAAGAGCGCAAAGGGGAATCCGTTCGGGCGGGAGAGGCTCGCGAGCCCGAGAACAACACCTCCCGCCGCGCATGAACCGTACGAGACCTCTTTCTCTCCGACGCCGGAAAAGAGAATGAGGAACACGAGCAGGAGCGCGATGTAGAGATTCTCCGCGAGCAGGTACGCGCTGATGAAGATGAGCGAAGGGTTCACGGCGACCAGCGCCGCCGCCAGGAACGAGACGCCTTCCGAAAAAAGCCTCCGCGCGAGCGAATGCGCGAGAAGAACGATCGCGCCGCCGAGAAGAACCTGAAGACCCCTTCCCACCGTTTCGTGGGCGCCCAGGATCCGATAGACACCACCGAGAAGCGCCGGATAGAGGGGCGGACGCGCCGCCGTGGGCTCCCCGCCGGAGGAGAAGCCGCTGCCGGATGCAATCGATAGCGCGATGGCGTTATAATCGATCTCGTCGCCGCGAAGCGGCGCATGCGGTCCCACGACCTCGAGCCAAAAGAGCGTCCGCAGCGCGAGAGCGAGGAGGACGAGAGCTGCGAGCGGCATCCGTTTCATGGTTGATCACGAGAGCAGAAACGAGTAGAGGAGCGGAATCATGATTTCGTGGTGGCCCGTTATAGCGATTCCTACGCCGCCGAAGCCGGCCGGACGGCTGAGCACGTTTTCGTGCGGCCGGTAGTGCTGCGTCATATCCATGTTGCACGCGGTGAGCCGGTCAAAGGGAGCGCCGAGATTCCGCGCGATGCTGAAGGCCTTGAGAAACACCTCGGGGAGAATCACGGCGGAGCCGACGTTGAGCACGACCCCTCCCGCGCGCCCGAGACGCTCCACCCGCGCGGCGAATATCCGGAAGTCCCGCGCCGAAAGATCCCCCCAGGCGGCCCCGTCGAACCCGGGATGCTGGTGGACGATGTCGGTGCCGATCGCCACATGCACCGTAGCCGGAACGCCGAAGCGCCGCGCCGCCGCGAGTATGCTGTACTCGCGGTTCGGGGCCTTCCCGCGGTCGAGCGAGCGGCCGATCGCCTCGCCGAGCCCCCACGCTTCCGCACGGCCCCGGGAGACGGCGGCGAAGCAGCCTTCAGCCGTCTCCCGCGCGAAGCCGAAAATCCCCCGCTCGAGGCCCTTCGGCACGTCCTCGGACGTCTCCCCAAAGGATGCGATCTCGAAATCGTGAATGGCTGCGGCACCGTTCATCGCGATCGCAGTTATGTAGCCTTTTCTCATCAGCTCAATGAGGTATCGCGACAGCCCGCACTTGATAACGTGCGCACCGATCATCCAGACGATCTCGGCGCCGCTGCCGGCCGCCGCGCGGCGCATCGCGTGCGCGAGCTCATCGAGGCGCTTCACCGCGAGCTGGCCGGGAAGGGCCTCGCGCCAGCGCGTGAACGCATGCCCCCCCTTCACCGGGTCACCGAAATCACGCAGCGTGACCTTGCTCTCCCGTTCGCATACGGAGATAGTTTTTATCCGGGAAAGATCTATCTCTTCGAAATCACTCGCCATGTCCGGAAAAGTCCTTTCGCTCCAGTTTCCGCTCTCCGGCCTTGCTCAAGGTGTAGCTTTTGAGAACCGCCTCGAAGGCGCCGACGACGACCTTCGAACGGAGCAGCACGGGCATTTTGACCGTATCATCGGTCACCCATATTGTCAACTTCCCCTTGTGCTCGAAAAGACTCGTCGTCTGCAAAACCGGCTCCACAACGAGGCAGTCGAACTCCCCCGCGGGCACCCTGACGCGCTCGCGGCGGAGCACCTTGACATAGATCGGGTAGTTCTTCCCCCCCGTGTGGTTCGCCATCGCGACCGCTTGGCCGACGTCGAGAGAAAGGGTCCTTGCGTAGTAGAGCGCGCTCAGGAAATCCTGCGTGTTCGGAGGTATCGGAACCTTTTTGGTCGCATATATCGCGACGTGATTTCTCTGGTCAAAGACAACCTTGTCGTCCCGCTTGAACTTCCCCTCGCGGAGATGCTTCTCGAAGCTGAGAGAAAACAGGTTGTCGTAGTCCATGAAGGAATCGTGGCGGTCCCGGACTTTGAACACATGATCGAATGCACTGTTCGTCCGCGCCGTCGAGATGATGTGGTACGCGCGGGAGCTGTCGAGCACGGCGATGTTGCGGATCTCGAGAGTCGCGTCCCCCGCATAGATGAGGCCGTAATGGATGGCGAACGTGAGAAGCTCCCCCTCGCCGAAGGGCACGATCCCCGGCAACGGGTAGACGATTTCGAACCCCTCGAGCAGCGAATCGTTCTCCTTGCCTTCCTCCTCCTCCTGCCCCGCGGAGGCTCCAGCGGCGCGCAGGGAATCGTCTCCGAACCCCCGGATCTGACCGGAAAAGAGGACAGAAAGTACTGCGAAAAAGCAAAACACCGCCATACCGACTCCTAATATTCTACATTTACCAATCACTATATCATCTTCTCACTATTTAGATTACACAGGCCAACATCGGCCCTCTAGTCGTACACAACCTATCCGCCGACTACTCACAATGCAATTGTCATGCACCGCCCCGGACAATCAGCCGTCCGATTTTTCCCTGAGCAGACTCGTGTAGATTCCCAGGGTCTTTTCCACCGTCCGGCCGATTCCAAAATCCGCGGCCCTTTTCATACCTGCTTCCCCCATGCTTCTGCGCTGCCCCTCGTCATGCATGAGCGCTGCGATCGCGCGCGAGAGAGCCGCGTGATCCCCGGGGGGAACGAGAACACCGCTCCCGCTTGAAACGACGTCCGGGATCCCTCCCGCCATGCTCGCGACGACGGGGAGACCGGCCGCCATCGCGGCGAGAAGCGCCGTCGAGAGACCCTCCTCGAGAGACGGCAGGACGAATATATCGAAGAGAGGCAGCATATCTTCGAGCGGGGCATCCGGGGGAACGCACGACACCCGGCCGACGAGACCGGCGCGCTTGATCTTTCCTTCGATCTCCGCCTTGAGCCTTCCCTCGCCGACGAGGATGAATCGCGCACCGGAGCACTCACGCACGACTTCCGCAGCCGCGCGTAGAAGCGTTTCGTGCCCCTTCTCAACCTCGAAGGCCGCCACGGTGCCGATGACGATATCGCCGCTCTGCACTCCCCATCTCTCTCTGACCTCCGGCGACCCGATCGCACCCCTGAAGGCGTCGACGTCGATCCCGCTCGGAATCACGGTCAACCTGGACGCGCTCACCCCCCGCGCGACGAGGCTTGCCGCTGCAGCCCGGGATATCGGAATGTAATGGGCGACCCCCGTCCGATACTTGACCAGGGAGAGCGGGCCCTTTCCAATTCGAAACGCGACTCTGCGGCTCACCACGAGGGGCGGGGCTTCGGCGAGAAGCTTCCGCGCAAGCCAGAGATGCGTATGCGCATCGGAGGTTTGCGCGTGCAGGATGTCGGGACGCCACCGGGAGATGAGACGCGCGAGGGTGAAGGGTGTGCCGATCGGCACCGCCTCGAACCGGAATTCCGTAAACGGAATCGAGCCCGAAGCCTTTTTCGAGAGCGCGGAGAGAACGCGCGAGGCGATCATGACCTCGCAGCCTTCGCGCTGCAACCCCCTGGCAAGCGCGATCGTCTGGAACTCGCCACCACGCCAACCCGTTTCGCTGTTCGCGAGGATTATCCTCACCGGAACTTCTCCCCCCCGAGAATCTCGAAGAGCCGCTCAGCGATTCGTCTCGAATTGAACTCCGCGCGCACGTACGCGCCCCCCGCCTCCCCCAACCGCCTCATCATCCCGCGGTCCCGCATGAGAGCCCCAATCGCGCGGGCGAGCGCGGGCGCGTCCCCCGGAGGGACCGTGATGAGATGCGCACCCTCTTTGAAGAACTCTCCGATCGCCGGCGTGCGCGCCGTGATGAGCGCCCTCCCGACGGCGAGGGCCTGATAGATCTTGTTCGGAACAACGAGGCGCGCCTTGGGCGTCGTGCCGAAAATGCCAAGCACGACGTCGGCGCCCGCGATGACGCGCGTGAGATCCGCGGGAGGCACCGGAGGACGGAACGCGATCTTCTCTTCCGGAAGAGCCCGCGCCCTCGCCTTCATATCCGCGAGCGTCTGCCCCTCGCCGACGAGTGTGAACGAGACCGGCGCGTCGCGGAGAATCGCCGCCGCCTCGACGATCGTGTCGATTCCGTGCAGAGGAAGATACGTGCCGTAGAAAAGAACGTTGCACACCTCGCCCCCGGAAGGGAGCGGCGACGGGGTAAAGAGATCTTCATCGAACCCGACGGGAAGCACCTTGATTTTTCCGGTGCGAATCGAGAATTCGCTCGCATAGTGGCCCGCGTGCGCGGCGGTGTCGGCGAGGACGAGATCGGCGAGTCGCATCGAGATCCGATCGATGTTGCGGTTGTGCCGGGCCTGGGCCGAGCCGGGGCGGATATCCTCACGGTCGAGCACCCTCGTCTCGTAACGCGACACGAGCGGATCGAAGACGAGTTTCCGCCGCGAGCACCGCGCGATCGCCCACGCGAGCGGAACATCCTTGTGCCTGAAATCCGGAACAAAGATAACCTCGCTCGCGTCCCTCATCCGGGCGAACCGCCAGAGCAGCGCGGGATATCTCAGATGCACCTTGAGGCGCATGTCGACGCGGCATTCGGCGAGCGTGAAACCGCATTTCTCCCATCCCTTGCGAATGATGGCATTCCGCGGATAGGCCGGATCGTAGCCCCCGAAGAAGAGGAGCGCCGGCGCCGAACCGGCCCGGTTCACGACTGCGGCGGTCATGCCCCACCTGCCCCGGGCTTCCCCCCGCTTCCCGAGAGCTCCCGCAGGGCGGCATACTTGAAAAGAACGCCCATCGAGGCGAGCGCGCAGAGCAGAAATCCGGATGCGCCGTCGAGAAATCCGAGCTGCACAAGGTACATGCGAATGAAACGGGCTGCGGGACGGATGAAGAGCCCCGGAAACCACCGCCTTCCCTTCTTATGGAGCTCGATCGCGCCGCGGAGACTATAGCTCTTCATGCGATCGATGTAATCGGCGAAGCCCCGATAGGGACGGTGCTCGATACATCCCCCGAGCCTTGAAACGCGTCCTTCGAGAACGAGTCTCTCGTGAACCTCCCGCTCGAGATAATGCCCTTTCCCCCGCCTGAAAAGACGGAGGATCCATTCGTCCCCCCACCCGCAGTGCCTGATCGTTCTTCCGAAGAACTCGCTGCGCCGCCGCAGCCGGTAGCCGTCGACGCGAGGGCCGGCGAGGGCCTCTTCCATCTCCCGTAGAAGCTCGGGTGAAAGCGCCTCGTCCGCATCGAGGAGCAGAATCCAATCCTTCCCGGCTTTCCCGATTGCCCAATTCTTCTGGTCGGCCGCCGTCGTGAACTCCCGCTGGTACACCTGCGCCCCGTGCGCGCGGGCGATCTCGACGGTCCTGTCGCCGCTCAATGAATCGACCACGACGATCTCGCCGGCACCGATGACGCTCTCGAGACACCGCGCGAGCCGGTCCTCTTCGTTGAGCGTTATGACGATGAGGGAACAATTCGAGAGAGCGCTCACGGGCGTCACGAGCATCCACCCTTTCCCGTCGCGGAATCCCCCCCGTTCTTCGGGGCGAGCACTTCGGCCATTTCTTTCAATACCATACCGGGCTCGATCCCGGAAATACAGCGGTTTCCGCGGCACGTCCTCCTCTTGCACGGGAAGCAGTCGACATCGAGCTTGATCGCGCGGTGCTTCCCCGTCATCGGATCCCAGATACAGGGATCGGTCGGGCCGAAGAGCGTCACCGTGGGAACGCCCTGCATCACGGCTATATGCTTCGGACCCGAATCGATGCCCACGAGGATATCGAGCAGCGATATGAGAGCGCCGAGCCGCGAAACGCCCATCGGCGGCGCGAGGATGGAACCCGGTGCTCCCGCGGCGATTCGCTTCGCGAGCGATTCCTCCCCCGGGCCCCAAAGGATAAGCGAAACGGCCCCGAGCCGTTCGTGCGCGAGCCGCGCGAGCTCGACGAAATGCCGCTCCGGCCATGATTTCGCCTGATAGGCCGAACCGGGAACGAGGCCGATGATTCTCTTCCCGCCGGCGCCGATCCAACTGATATAGTTCTGCGCCCACCCTTTTTCCCGATCCGCTGCGGGAAACCCGATGGCGAGTCCCGGTTCGCGCTCGGGCAGCAGCCCGAGCGCGCGGATGATCTCGCGGTTCGATTCGAGGGTGTAGCACCTGATACGCTCACCGCCTCGAATAACGACGCGCGGCAGCAGGTGTGTGTAGCACCAGTTCCGCCGTCCGGTATCCATGCCGACGCGCATCGAGGCGCCGGTCAGAAACGTGAGAAAGGCGCTTCGCGGCGATCCGAGGAGATCGATCACACAATCGACCTGCTCGCGCTTCAATCTCAGCGCGAGGGAAACCTGTCCCGCGGCGCTCCCGGGATGGATCATGACCTCGTCGAGCTCCTTCACGCCCGAGAGGGCCTCCGCGTACTGCCTTCGGCAGAGGTACCGTATCCGAGCATGCGGATACCGTTTCCGCAGCGCATACACGACGGGAAGCGAGAGAACAATATCCCCAAGCGCCTTGAGCCGTACAATGAGTATCGAGCGCGCGTCTCGACGGGAGAGATCGGGAAGGAGCCGCGTTCTTCCTAGACCTTCCATGCGAGCACCCCTTTGAGACGCTCGAGCACCTCTTCGGGTTCGATGGGGGTGAGGCATTCGAGGGTCTCGCACCGATGCCGATGGCACGGAGCGCACGACGCACGTTGCGTCACGACGGAGAAGGGACCCTTTCCCTCATACGGAAACCAGATGTCCGGCTCCGTTGGACCGAATATGCCGACGGTCGGGCGCTCGAGCGCGACGGCCAGGTGCAGCATACCCCCGTCATTCGCAACGACGGCTCCGCAGGAGGCGAGAACCGAGGCGACCGACCGCACGCCGGAACGCGGAAGCACGCTCGCCGAGTCTCCCGCGGTGGCGCGTACCGTTTCAGCGATGCGTTCCTCCCCCGGCCCCGCTATCACGAGTGTTCTCGCGTCGAGCATGCCGCGCACCAGCCGGGCGAGCTTCCCGAACGACTCCGGCGCCCATCGCTTCGACGGCCACGTCCCCCCGGGATGCACGGCGACAGCGCGCTCCCCTTCCGAAATCCCGAGCGTCCGCTGAAGGAGAATACGCCCGGCGGCCCTTTCTTCCGCCGAAAGATAGACGCGCGGAAGGGTCTCCCTCGGTTTGACATCGAAGATTCCCATCGCCTCGAGGTGGTGCATGGCGGCGCTCCGCGTTCCCGCAGGAATGCTGAAGTGATCGGTATAGAGTCTCCGGCGCATCCTCCGCGAGCCCCCCGCCCTGACCGGAATCCCCGAGAGATAGAGAAGGAGCGCGCTCCGCGGATTATAGAAGAGGTCGATCGCCGCGACGAACCCGGCGCGACGGAGCTTGACGACCGCTTCGAGCACATGTCTCCCACCCCGCTCGACGCCGATAATCCCGGAGAGGAAGGGATTCCCCTCGAGAATGTCCGCGAAGGGATGTTCCGCCAGATAATGGATTTCCGCGCCCGGGTAGCGTTCCTTGAGCGCCGCGACGGCGGGGGTCGTAAGAATGACATCTCCGAGGTAGCGGAGCCTCGTAACGAGGATCCTGAGACTTCTCCCCCTTCGCCGCGCTTCGGCGTCGAGATCCACGTTACACTCCTTCCCTGATTTTCCGGATTATATCCCTGCTTGAATGATCCTTCGGATCGCCGACGATGACCGTCGCGCACCCGACGGCGCGGGAGGTCTCCCGCTCCGGCACCGTCTCGACCGTGTAATCGGTTCCCTTCGCGTGAAAATCGGGCCGAACGATCCTGATCACTCCGTCGACCGTGCGCTCGCGGAAGATGAGAACGAAATCGACGAACCGAAGGGCGAGGAGCATCTCGGAACGTTCCTCCTCCCCCATGACGGGCCTGAGCGGCCCCTTGAGCTCTCTCGTCGATTCGTCGTCGTTCAGGGCGACGACGAGAATCGAGCCGAGCGCGGCGGCGGCGCGAAGGTAGCGGATGTGCCCCACGTGCAGAACGTCGAAGCACCCGTTCGCGAGAACGACCGCGCCGCGCTCCCGCCGCAAGGCCTCGAGTTCGAAGGCAAGCTTCGATGCGTCCCTGAAGACTCTTCCATCCGGCATGGCGCTCCTTTACCCGTATCTACCCTTCCAAGAGCCGGTGAAACGCCCCCTCCATCCTAGCACAAACCTTATCCCACGTGAAATCGAGGATGCGACGGCTCGCGGCCTCGCCGAGCCGCGCCCCGAGCTCACGGTCCCGATAGAGCCGTAGCACGGCGCGCTCGATGAAAAACGGCATACGCGCCGGGATGACGAGCGCCGTGGAACCTCCCGCCGCGAAATCCTCCGTGCCGCTCCTCGTGCAGATCAGCGGCACGCCGCACGCGGCGGCCTCCGCCGCCGTATTGCTCCACCCCGCCCGGCACTCCGCCGAAACGAATGCGTCGGCGGCGCAGTACATGGCGGCCATCCGTTCCTGGGGAAGGTTCAGGTAGTACCGATACGGGACACCGGGCTCGAATCCTATCCGCGGGTCGACCGAACCAGGATTCAGCGTGTCGAAAAGGGCGAGCTCGATGTCGTGTCCTTTCCGCCGCAGCGAGCGAACCGCCTGAACGACAAAGCGCGTACCTTTTCTCGGCTTCGAAAGGCGACCGTAGCAGAGAACGCGAAACGCCGCTCCCGTCGCCCGCTCGACCGGGTGAAAGAGTTCCGGGTTGACGCCTCCGATGCCGTCGATCGCCTCGACGCCGTAGCGCCTCCTGACCCTGCGCGCGAGGCCGGAAGAATTGACCATGATACGGTATTTTCCCGAGCGGACGATCCGCTTTTCGGAATCCACCCGTTCGAGCTGGAGGTAGAAAACCCGCAAGCGCGCCTCGCCCCGATCGAGAACGTCGACGAGCTCGGGAGAGCCGCAGATGAGCACGTCGTACGCGTCACTATCGAGCGCGGCGAAGGATCGAACCGCTCCCTTGAATGGAAGCCACGTCGCGCCGGCGCCGTCCGGCGTATGGATGGAGAAGGTGTGTCCCCGCGCGATGAAACGATTCCCGAGCTCCAGGTACCGGCGCACCCCGCCGAACACGAGGAGATGCGGCACAATGGCACCGATCTTCAAACGTCCGGACTCCCTTCGCCGTGCTCGATCCCGTGTATCGCCTCGAGTATCTCCGCGGCGCTCGCAACCGCCGTGCCCCGTTTCATGACGACGATCGACGCCGCGATGTTCGCGAGCCGCATCGCGAGCTCCATCGGAAGCCCCGCGGCGAGCGTGAGGGATACCGCCGCGGCGACCGTGTCCCCGGCGCCGGTCACGTCGGTCGCCTCCCTGCTCCCCACGACGTCGACCGAAGTGCTTCGCGTACCCCGCTCGAAAAGCGTCATTCCGAACTTCCCCCTCGTCACGAGAATCGCCCCCGCCGAGAGCCTCCGAAGAAGCTTCCGCCCGATGCGCTCGAGCGCGCCCTCGCCCGCGAGGTCGACGCCGGCCGCCTGCGCCGCTTCGACCTCGTTCGGGGTCGCGACCGTCACTCCCGCAAAATCATTGAGCCTGAATCGTGAGTCAACGACGATGGGCACGCGCGCGGCGCGGCACAGCCTGAGCGATTCCCTGATGATCCTCGGCGTGAACAGGCCCTGATGATAATCGCTCAGGAGGACGGCGCCGGCGCGCGCCGCCTCAACCGCGAAGATCGCGAGGATACGATCCTCGAGCCGCCGGGGAATCGGTCCATCCTGCTCCCGGTCGATCCGCACAACCTGCTGCCGTTGCGCGTGGAAATCCCCCGCCATAACGCGCGTCTTCGTCGTGGTGAGGAGCCCTCTCGCCGCGATGAGGCGCCTCACCGGCATCCCGCGCTCATGGAGGAGCTCCCGGAGCCGCGCGCCGGAACCATCATCGCCGACGATCGAGACGGGTACCGCCGCGCCGCCAAGGGCGGCGACGTTCTGCGCCGCGTTCGCCGCCCCGCCGGGGGAGTAGAGCGATCCGTCGTACCGGACGATGACGACAGGCGCCTCCCGCGAAACCCGGTCGGTCCTTCCAACGATGAATTCGTCGAGAATCACATCTCCGAGAATGAGCACGCGTTTGCCCTTCCAGCTCTGGACCGCCGAACGCAGAACTTCGAATCCGCTCTGGCGCCTGTTCACCGTGAACCCTCCTCGATGAGAGATACCGCCGCCGCATATACGTCATCGACGTCCACCCTCGCGAGACACTCGGGGGCGCCGTGCGGACAACGACGCTTGAAACAGGGAGCACATTCGATTTCTCCCCGCACGACCCGCACCGAGACGCCGCGTGGAGCCGTCCAGTCGACGCTCGTAGGGCCGAAGACCGCCACGGTCGGCACCCCGAGAGCCGCCGCGACGTGAACCGGGCCGCTGTCGTTTCCGAGCGCGACCTCGGCACCCCTCAGGACTGAAATCAGATCCACGAGGGAAAGCGCACCCGCGAGGTTCTTCCCGTCCGCGCCGATGGCGCTAAGCATCGCGGAGACCTCTTCGCGTTCCTCGCGCCTCCCGACCACGACCGCCGTCCAACCCGTCTTCCCGATGAGTCGTTTCGCGAGCTCTGCGTACCGCTCGTGCGGCCATACCTTCGAGGAACCATAGGTGGCGCCGGGGGCCAGAACGAAATAGGGCTTTCCTCCGGCGACCGCAGCCGCCGTTTCCTGCCACGACTCGCTCGGAACGATCGAGGGGAAAGGCAGGGCAGCTTCCCCCTGATTCGTGAGTCGTTCGAGGAGCCCAAGATAGGATCTCGAAAGATGCGCGGTGCGATAGAGCGCCGCCGGAAGAACATCGCTGAGAAGCAGGTCCCTCCATTGCCCTCCGTACCCGATTCTCCGCCGGGCCCTCGATAGGACGGCAACGAGCGCCGCGGAGAACGACGGCGGAAGGACGAAGCAGGCGTCATATCCGGCCCGGGGATCTGCCGCCCTGACCGCGGCAATGCGGGAACGAACGCTTCCCCGGCACGCCACGAGCGAATCGATCGCCGCGTTCCGCCGGAACAGTTCCGCCGTGTAGTCGCGGGAGAGAAGCGTTATCCGGCCGGCCGGAAACCGCTCGCGGAGGGAGAAAAGAAAGGGGGTTGCCATCACCGCATCCCCCAACCAATTCGGAGCGAGAACGAGAAGCTCCTCATGCCCTGATCTGCAAATGGTAGAGCTTCCGGTAGATCCCTTCGTCACGGATCAACTCCTCGTGGGTGCCGATCTGCCGGATGTACCCATCTTCGATGACGACTATCCGGTCGGCGTTCCGTATCGTGGACAGGCGGTGCGCGATGACCAGGTTCGTCCTTCCCTTCATGAGACGGTCGATCGCCTCCTGAACGAGCGCTTCGCTCTCGATGTCCAGCGAGCTCGTTGCCTCGTCGAGAATGAGGATCTGCGGGTTCTTGAGAAGGGCGCGCGCGATCGCGATTCGTTGGCGCTGGCCGCCCGAAAGCTGCGCCCCCCGGTCCCCGATGACCGTCTGGTACCCCTGCGGCGCGGCGAGGATGAACTCGTGGGCATTGGCGGCCCTCGCGGCGCGGACGACCGCCTCCTCCGGGCAATCCTCCATGCCGTAGGCGATGTTATTGAAGATCGTATCGTTGAACAGGATCGTTTCCTGCGTCACGATGCCCATGAGCGAGCGAAGCGATGTGATCGTGACATCGGCAATGTCCATTCCGTCGATGAGGACTCTTCCCGCGGTCGGGCGGTAGAAACGCGGCAGCAGATCGGCGACGGTCGACTTGCCGGCCCCGCTCGGTCCGACGATCGCGACGACATCCCCGCGCCTGATGCGGAAATTCACGCCGTTCAGCACGGCGACGTCGTTCCCGTAGTTGAAGGAGACGTTCTCGTACACGATCTCGTCGCGGAACTCCTTGATCTCGACCTTGCCCGTCTCCTCCCGCTCCGATGCGATGTCGAGAACCTGGAACACGCGTTCCCCCGAGGCGAGCCCTTCCTGAATGGCGCTGTTGAGCCTGCTCAGATTCTTGATCGGCGAGATGACCCAGAGCATCGCCCCGACGAAAAGCATGAGGTACGCGGGGTCGAGGTTTTCGCGAAGCACGAGCTTCCCCCCGTACCAGAGAATGACGACGCTCGCGAGTATGCCGAGCGTCTCGCTCGTCGGGGACGCGAGCTCCGCGTACCGGCGCATGTTGAGGTACTCGAGGAAATACTTCATGTTGAAGATGTCGAATTTCCTCTTTTCGAATTCCTCCATCCCGAACGCCTTCACGACGCGCACACCCGAGATCGTCTCCTGGAGCACCGCCGTCATATCGGCCATCCGCTCCTGCGCCCGCCTACTCCCCTTGCGAAGCTTGCGGCTGATGACGCCGATAAGAAGCACATTGGGAGGAAGCAGGATGAGCGTGAGGAGCGCCAGCTTCCACGCGGTAAGGAACACAATCCCTATCGCAATGAGAGCCATGAGACCGTTCTGGATCAGGCTCGCAAGCGATCCCACCACGACGCCGCGGAGCTGCGTCACATCGTTCGTGATGCGCGAGATAAGATGCCCCGTTTTCTGACGGTCGAAGAAGGAGAGCGGGAGCACCTGCGTCTTGCCGTAGAGATCCCTCCGAACGCGGTAGAGAACCGACTGCTCGAGGCTGATCGTCATATAGGTGCTCGCGTAGCCGAAGACGTTCTTGATGAGCATGAGGGCGAAAAAGACAATGCAGAAACGTTCGAGCCGCTCCACCGGTGAGCCGCGGTACATCAGTCCTTTCGCCGCTCCGATGACTGCCGTTTTCGCGCGTTCGACGGACGAAGGGAGCGCGACACCATGCTCGGCGGAAACGTTCTGCGTCACCGCCGGCGCCTCCCCCTTTCCAAAGAGAATATGGAGAAACGGCGGAATAAGGCCGAGCTGGACGCCGCTCAGCGCCGCGAAGATCGCACTCGTGATGAACAGGATGACCGCCCGCCGCCAGAACGGCACGAGGTACGCGAGCAGTCTCACGTATGTTCGATTGGCGCGCGGCCGCCGCACGGCTTCGCTCCCCTCTCTGGCGCTCTACCGCTCCGTGGAAAGAACGCTCCTCGTGGCGAGCACCTCTTCGACGATGGAGAAAAAGTCCTTCAGAGAAAGCTTTTCTCCCCGCGTCCCCTGAAAGATCCTGACGTTCGGAGCGCACTCCGGAATCCATCCCGTGCGATCGAACTTGGTGAACAGTCCGATCGCCGGCACGTTGAGCGCGGCCGCGAAATGGAACAGATTCGTATTGCCCGAGAGGAACAGGTCGCACTGCGAGAGGAGGGCGACGGTTTCGGTCAGATTCTCCGGCTTGAGATCGATGACCTCCCCCTTGAGCTCGCCGGTGAGATCCTTGACGAGCTTTTCGTCCCATGGGTTCGCGAAGACGAGGAATTTTGCCCGCCGGCGGCTCGCGAGATTGTTCGCGAGGTACGCGATGATCTCCGGTATCACGTGATGCCTCGTCTTGCTGCTGCTCGGGTCGAGTCCGACCATGAGGAGGTCCTTTTCCGGCTTCCAGAAGTGCTTGAGCTGGCGCGCGTGCTGAACCTCGCGCGGCACGAGGGACACCGAATCCCATCCTTCCGCGAGCTTGACCCCGATCGCCTGGAGTATCCGCGGCATCTTCTTCCCCTCGTACCCCCGCTCCGACAGGCGGACCTCGCAGTTGATGAAGGGGAATGCGAGCGGATGCGCGAAGCCGATCCGTATCGGCGCGCCGATCGCAAAGGCGAGGAGATGCCGCTCGAGCGAGAACCGGCGGTCGAGAAGAATGACGACGCCCATTTTCTTTTTCCTGAGCTTCCGCACGAGCGCGAGATAATCGGCCGAATAGAGCCTGAGCTGCCGCGGGTCGTACGAGATGATCGCGTTCACCCGCATGAGCCCTTTCACGAGCTCGGCGTCGGCGTTCCGGATGAGGATTGTCGTCTTGATCTGCGGAAAATGCGTAGCGAAGAAATTAATGACGGGCGCCGCGAAGAGGAGATCGACGAGGTCCCCCGAATCTATGAACATGAGCGACGAGGCGTTCGCAATGTCGGCGGGAAGATGAAACGGGCGCGTTTTCCCCATGCTCCTCGCGAAATAGGAGAACAGCCGGGGGATGAGGGAGCGTTCATCTTCATGCTCGTGCATACCGCCGCCCTTTCTTCACGGTGCGCCGCGAGCGCGGACTGTCGACGACGAGCGCGAGTGCTATCCCTTCGTCGACCCGCTCAACGAACCGGAAACGCATGCCCTTCATGATCCGCTCGGGAATCTCCTCGATATCCTTCTCGTTGAGGCGAGGCAATATGATCTCGCGTATGCCGGCACGGTTCGCCGCGATGACCTTTTCCTTGACGGCACCGACGGGAAGCACCTTCCCCGTCAACGTCACCTCTCCCGTCATGGCAACTTCGTTGCGGACCTTTCGATCCAGGGCGAGCGAGGCGAGCGCCGTCGCGATTGCGACGCCAGCGCTCGGGCCGTCTTTCGGCACCGCACCGGCCGGAACATGGAGATGGATATCGTACGCTTCAAAGAAATCGCTCCTTGCGACCTCCCCCGCGTACCGGGATTTCACGAAGCTCAACGCCGCCTCCGCGGATTCCTTCATGACGTCGCCGAGACTCCCGGTGAGCTTGAGCTTCCCGCTCCCCTTGACCGTGATCGCCTCGATGAAGAGGATCGTTCCGCCTGCCGCGGATCGCGCCATGCCGGTGGACACTCCGACGGCTGGACGGGGATGCATCTCCTCCTCCGGATATTCCTCGGGCCCGAGCCAGCCCTTGATATTCGCCTGGGTGATCCGAAACGGACCCCTCTTGTGTTCGACGAGCTTCCGCGCCGTCTTCCGCGCGATCGACGCGATACACCGCTCGAGATTCCGCACGCCCGCTTCCCGCGTGTACCGCTCGACGATCGAGCCGACAGCTTCGCCCGTGATGACGAGCTTGGACGCCGGCACACCGGTCTCGGAGAGCTGGCGCGGGATCAGGAACCGTTTCGCGATCTGCATCTTCTCGTACGTGATGTACCCGGGGAGCTCGAGCACCTCCATCCGGTCGAGAAGCGGCGCCGGAATGGTATCCCGCACATTCGCCGTCGTGATGAACATGACACGGGAGAGATCGAATGAAATATTGACGTAGTGATCCTCGAAGGAGTTGTTCTGCTCCGGGTCGAGCACCTCGAGGAGGGCGGAGGCGGGGTCGCCGCGAAAATCCGCCCCGAGCTTGTCGATCTCGTCGAGCATGAAGACCGGGTTGTTCTTTCCCGCCGTACGGATTCCCTGGATGATCTTGCCGGGAAGAGCGCCGATATACGTCCGTCGGTGGCCGCGGATCTCGGCCTCGTCCTTGATTCCCCCGAGCGACATGCGAACAAAGCCGCGTCCGAGCGCGCTGGCGATGCTTTTGCCGAGCGAGGTCTTTCCGACGCCCGGGGGACCGACGAAGCAGAGGATGGAGCCCTTGAGACTCTTCTTGAGCTTCTTGACCGACAGGAACTCGAGGATGCGCTCCTTCACCTGGTCGAGATCATAGTGATCCGAGTTGAGCACGCGCCGAGCCCGCTCGATATCGAGGATGTCCTGGGTGGATCGCTCCCATGGAAGCTCGAGCAACCAGTCGAGATAGGTCCGGGCCACGGTGTACTCGGCAGAGCTTGCCGACATCTTCTTGAGGCGCCCCCACTCCTTGAGCGCCGCCTCTCGCGCGTTCGAAGGCATGGCCGCCGCGTCGATGCGGCTCTTGAGTTCGTCGGCCTCGACGCCGACGTCCTCCTCACCGAGCTCCTTCTGGATCGCCTTGATCTGCTGCCTGAGGTAATACTCGCGCTGCTCCTTATCCATCTCCTTGCGGACATCCCGCTTGATCTTCTCGCCGATCTTCACAATCTCAAGCTCGCCAGTAATGAACTCGTAGACGAAGCCCAGCCGCTTCGCCGGATCGAGAATCTCGAGAACATGCTGCTTGTCAGCGATCTCCATCGCGAGATTGGCGGTGAGCATATCGGCGAGCCTCCCCGCGCTCTTGATGCTTGAGACGATCCCCTTGACCTCCTCGGGATAGCTCTCGGAAGAATCGACGATCGTGAAGAAAGCGGAGACGACGTTCCGTATGAGGGCTTTTGCGCGATCGTCCTTCGGGTCAATCTCGGGGAGCATCGTGACGCGGGCGCGCATAAAGGGTAGCTCGTCGGTGAACTGTTTGATCTCGATCCTCGCGAGACCCTGCCCGATGATCCGGACGTGCCCGTCGGGAAACCGCGCCATCTTCTGGATGAGGAGCGCACTCCCCGTCCGGTAGATGTCGTTCGGACCGGGTGTCTGTACGTCCTTGTTGACCTGGGTGAAAACGCCGACAATCTTGCTCCCCGCGAGCGCCTCGTCGATGAGCCTGATGAGGTTCGTGTCGGTGAGAATCAGCGGGATGAGCATGTAGGGGAACACGACGGCGTCGTTGATCGGAATGATCGCGAGCTCTTCCGGAATTTCGCGCAGCAGCTCGCTTCCCTCTGCGATGGCGTCGATTTCGGATCCCCTTTGATAGCTGCGGCGCGACGGTTTCAATCAATCTCCACTTTTTTCACGTACTCCGCGGGATCGAGCTTGCGGATCCGGATCTGGAGCAGACCTTTCGTGTAGTGGGCGGAAACCTTTGCCGGATCCACGCGGCCCGGAAGCTCGATGACGCGTTCAAAAGGCCCGCACTGTATCTCGAGCATATGATATTGCTTGACTCCCTGAGCCGCGATGCTTCGCCTCGTGCCGCTGATCCTCAAGACCGTTCCGTCCGTCACGACGCTGATATCCTTGCCGCTCATCCCGGCGATGTCCACCGTGACGACGATCTCGTTTTCCGTCTCGATGATGTCGGTTGGCGGTTCCCAGGTGAGATCCGATTGAATTCGCACCTTCCCGCGCACCGACCGTTCGTTCATGAAACTCCCGAACATTTCGTGCAGCGGATCCCGCTCATCCCTTTCGGCGAGCCGAAGACGCCTAACGATCATTGACTGAAGTCCTTTCTCGAGAAGCTCCCGAGCTGTCAGAAAGATTGCACATGAGAATAGTTTGGAAAGGGGCGCAATGTCAATTTGAAAAAGGAGTTTCTTGACCGCGGCGAGGACGCTGTCGACCCTTCCACGTCTGGCGGGAATCTGCCGTTCCGGAGCCCGGCTCCCTCGCCGGAATGCTACCGTTTCTTTGGGTCGAAGTCCGTCGAAACGGGGGTCGCCCGCGCTCTCTCAGCTGCGGATACGATCCCCTGCCCGACGAACCGTTTCTGCTCGACATCCCACGCCCGCAGCGTGTCGTCCGCGAAGCCGAGCGTATAGATGAGCATGGAGAGCGAACCCCGATCCTTGACGTAGAAGATCCACTGCTCCGCCGGGGTTGTCTTCGTCGTAATATACACGTCGGGAAGCCCCCATGAAGCGATCACCTCGTGCGCGCTCATCCCCCGCACGATCTCGCCGTTCCTTATGCAATCGTTATGCGCACCCTCGGGGTGCAGCCTGGCGTATTCCTCCCGTGAAGCGGCGGGCGCCAGGTTCGCCCTCTCCACGGTCGACACGCAGGAGCAGCCGTACGTGGTCGCCACGGACACGACGGCGGCGAGAATCAGGGCAAATCTCATGGCAGCGAGCCTCCTTGCGTTATGGAGCGGTATCGATGTAATTCGCGCAAAAGGGGTC
>Ga0315289_10000400_pt1 | contig 67869 bp, 65 predicted proteins | sample YL17G11_40_MG_FD_203452 | JGI IMG/M metagenome (GOLD analysis project Ga0315289, IMG submission 203452) | Sediment microbial communities from Yellowstone Lake, YNP, Wyoming, USA - YL17G11_40 | ecosystem: Environmental > Aquatic > Freshwater > Lake > Sediment | place: USA: Wyoming | collected... | reverse complement strand
GCGCAACATCTTGAAAACCCGCTGGAACTTTTCCTGTAACGCGTCAAACATGGCAACTCTGCCAGACTGGACACAGCGGCTTGCGGCCGCATCTAGCCGGGCCCATCCCGCTGAACGAAATTAGCCGGGTAGTTATTTTACACGCGTTTCCGGGAAAAAGGAACGATGCGCCGCAGCCGAGGCAGGGCGGAGACGTTTCCTGGTTTCCGTCGCGAGCAGCGCTTGTTTACGTTCCAGGCCCCAGCGGTAGCCGCCGAGCGAGCCGTCTGAGCGCACGACGCGGTGGCACGGGATCACCACGGAGACGGGGTTGGTAGCGCAGGCGCGCGCGACGGCGCGCACTGCCCGAGGCTGGCCGATGGCCCGTGCCACCTCCTGGTAAGAGCGTGTGTCGCCGTACGGGATGCGGCGGAGTTCTTCCCAGACGCGTCGCTGGAAGGCCGTAGCCTCGACGTCCAAAGGAAGATTGAGGCGAGGCTGATTTCCCCGGAGATACTTCTGGATGGTCTTGGCCCACGGTGCAACCCCGGACGCCTCGCGATGGATTGTGGCATTCGGGTACTCGCGCCGCAGGGCCGCTGCAAGCTGGGCCGCCGCATCCCCCAGGCTGACCATGCAGATGCCACGCTCGGTAGCGGCCACCAGCAGGCGGCCCAGACGACCCTTGACGATGGTGTAGCCAATTTCCATACCGCGTCCTCCTCGCCGATAAGTTGCCGGCGTCATTCCGAGCTGTGCGGCGGCCTGCTCGTAGAGCCGGCTGCTCGAGCCGTATCCCGCTTCATAGAGGGCGCGGGTAACGTTCTGGCCCTCGCGCAGCCGCCCTTTCAGCTTGTCCAGGCGCCGTGCATCGGCGTACTGGCGTGGTGTGATGCCCATCAGGCGCTTGAACGTTCGCTGCAAGTGGCCGGGGCTCACACCCATGTGCAAGCCGAGTGTCTGTAGGGTGTAGGGCTCTTCCAGGTCCGTTTCGATAACGCGGCAGACCCGGCGGACTAGCTCCAGGCTCGGGTTACGGGCAGGAGCTTCGCGCGGCTGGCAGCGGCGGCAGGGTCGGAACCCAGCCTGCTCAGCAGCCTCGGGCAAGGCAAAGAAAATCACCTGCTTGCGCGCGGGCCGGCGCGCCGGGCAGGACGGGCGGCAGTAGATGCCGGTCGAGCGGACCGCGAAGACGAAACTCCCATCCCAGCGCGCGTCCCTGGCCCGCGCGGCCCGCCAATACTTGCTTTCCCTGCGTCGTTTGTCAGCCCGCGGCTGCTCTCGGATCAAAGGCCAAATCTCCTCTGCACAGGCTAAGCCACGCAAAGGAGCGATTCTATCCGAATCTGGCGCTCAAAATCTCTCCCGTGCCTCGAGCGCGCCGCCTTGCGCGCTGCGCGGCCGGTGGGTGCCGGCCGGGCGTCCCGGCACATAAGAAAAGCTTGCTGTCGAGACCCAAAGTGCCACCGGCCACGCTGTAGAAGGGCCCACTCAAGGAATGTAACGGAAGCCGTACAACCACCGGTTGCCGGCATAGAAGGTCACGCGTCGCCGGACTTCGGCCCTCTGCTGGAGATTCTGGTCCCCCTCGGTATACGGGCAGATTACCATCACGATTTCACCGACAGCCAGCTTCATGCTTAGACAGACCGCCAAGCCCCCTTTGGAGATATTCTCGGTCTTGGCGAATTCCTGTTCGCCCTCGTGGGTGCGGACCACAACTGGGAGCTTCAGGGGCAACCGCTTATGTGCGCGCCTCTCGATTCCTCCGCGCGGTTCCTGTGCTTGGGGTGAGGAAACCGCCGGCTCGGCGGCCGGTGGAGAAACCGCTGGGTCTGCGGGCGGCGGAGCTTGGGGACGGCGCTCCACGTCAGCGTAAGTCCAGGAGGAGAGCTGGCCGCAGTGGTCACAAAGACGTGGGAGACCGCCGGTCGTATCGAGGATGTCCAACTCCATCAGCGTGAGCACGGAGAGCATCTGCTTGCCGCAGCCCTGACACCGTAGGAGAGCGCCTGCTTCCGACTTCTCGGCGGCGAGGGGCGGGGGGAAATCGATGCCCCAGATGTTTCTTCCCGGTTCCAGGCACTCCACCCCCCACTCGGCGACTTCCTCTCTGTCCAGGCGGGTAGGCCCCAACACGTGGAAATCGGCCTCGGAGAGATTCTCCAGATTGATAATCCGGAGAGTATCACCCGAGGCTACCCGATGTTGTAGAGCAATGCGGGCTCCGGCGCGGTTCACCTCAACGGTACAAGTTTCCTCTGTAAAACTCCTGCTCTCTGTGCCAAACGAAATGACCCGGATGGGGATGGCCAACAGGAGTCGTTCGGTGCCTCTTCGCTCCGCCTCACCCATACCGCAACAGGTATCGGCACCTGGGGCCAGTGGCGTGAACCTGAGGGGACGGGGAGCTAGCGGAGGGGAGCTTGGCCCCGGCGGGCGCGGAGCTTGCCCGGGTGGCGAGTATGGCAGGTGCGGTAAGGGACGGCCTGCAACTAGCGACCGACCGGTTGGTCGGTCACTCGCAAGTGCTCGTTCTTTGCGCCTTTCTTGACAATCCGTCGGCGGGGGCTATAATGAAAGATTCGTGTTCATCGAGGCTGCCGTGCTGCTTACGCTCCAAGAGCTGGAGCTTCACCAGATCGTGGTCTCGAAGACCTATGCTCCGGGGGCCTTGGATTGCCGAGGAGCGGAGTTCCATCAGGCGGGGCCGCTGCAAGTGGACATGGTGGCGGAATTAGTTGGTTCAGAGATTCGGATTCGCGGCCATCTCGGAACGCGGCTGAAGGCCTCCTGCGCCCGGTGCCTGGGGCCAGTCGAACTCCCCGTGGAGCGCGATTTCGATCTGTTCTACCGCCCCTTGAGAACCATCGCCCGCGAGGAAGAGGTCGAGGTTCCCGAGGACGAACTTGAGGTCGGTTTTTACTCGGGCGACGGAATCGCCTTGGCCGACGTGGTAAGCGAACAGGTTATTCTCTCCGTCCCCATGAAGGTGATTTGCCAGCCTGATTGCTTGGGGCTCTGCCCCACTTGCGGCGCGGATCGAAACCGGGAGGCGTGTCGGTGTCCGGCATCTCGCGAAGATTCGCCTTTTGCCACCCTCAAGGGCGGATAGGGCGAGTGCCGGTGCATGGGAAAGACGACAATTTGGCTGCCTCCATTGTCTGGATCTATTGCGGCACTGGGATTGAATTCCTGGAGACACGGGGAGGTTTCCTGGGCCTGTAAACAAGCCATTCGCTTGGAAAGAAAAGACTTATGCCAAATCCCAAAAGACGACATTCTAAGGCGCGGCGGAACCGCCGACGGGCGCACGACCATCTGGTTCAGGCATCGCTGGCCGAGTGCCCACACTGCCACGAGCCAAAGCTGCCCCATCAGGCTTGCCCGCACTGCGGTTACTACCGCGGACGCGAAGTGATTCTGGTGGAAGAATCAGCCTAGGAAGACACAAGTGTGAGGTGCCAGGAGCTGACGAGCCTGGGACCCGTGGACTGGCGGAGTGAACCCTCTTCACTTGGCTGGTCTTCGTAGCCGGACACATGGAACCTGCCTCGGTCATGCGACGAATCGCCGTTGACGCCATGGGAACGGACGCGGCGCCAGGGCCGGAAGTGGAAGGCGCCATCCTGGCCGTGCGTGAGCGGCTGGCCGAAGTTGTGCTAGTTGGCCCGCAGGATGTTCTGGGGCGCGAATTGGGGCGCCGGGAGGCGCGGGGGCTGGACATCGAGGTAGTGCACGCCAGCGAAGCGGTCACCATGTCAGAGGCAGCCGCCAAGGCCTTTCGCCGGAAGCGTGACTCCTCCCTCCGGGTAGCGGCCCGGCTGGTACGGGAAGGCAAGGCGGACGGGTTCATCAGCGCAGGTAACACGGGCGCCGTCATGGCCACTGCGAAGATAACGCTGGGGGCGTTGGAGGGCGTCGAACGGCCGGCTTTGGCAGCGGTCTTCCCGACCTCGAAAGGTACGGCCTCGGTTCTGCTCGATGTGGGGGCCAACGCCGATTGCAGTCCGGCGAACCTGGAGCAATTTGCCGTAATGGGCGAGATTTATTACCGGGCGATTTTCGGAGTGAAGCGGCCGCGCGTGGGCCTGCTGTCCATCGGCCAGGAAGCGCACAAAGGAAATGACTTGGCTCGGCAGACGCATCTGCGGCTCAAGAAACTGCCGTTGAACTTCATCGGGAATGTCGAGGGCCGAGACCTCTACAACGGCCGCGTGGACGTGACCGTCGCCGACGGCTTCACCGGCAACGTCGTGCTGAAAGCTAGCGAGGGAGTTGCGGAGGTGCTTTCGGGCATACTACGAGATGCGCTCTCCAGTACCCTGAGCGCCAAGGTGGGCTACGTCCTGGCGCGGAAGGCCCTGCGGGACTTCAAGAAGCGGGCCGATTATTCCGAGTACGGCGGAGCGCCCCTGCTGGGGGTGCGCGGGGTTTGCATCATCTGTCACGGCAGGTCGAACGCCAACGCCATCAAGAACGCCATTCGCGTGGCGGCGGAATTCGCCGCCGGGTGTGTGAACGAGAAGATTCAGCGTGAGCTGGCCGGAGCCTCCTGGGGAAGAACCTAGGGGCAGCCTTCAGAGCGGAAGACGAAACGCGAAAATCGAAGTTCGAAAATCGCCCGTTCGAATGGCGGGTTACGAGTTTCGAATTTCGAGTTTCTAGTTTGGAACTCCGGACGGGAGTGAACATGGCTTTGGCAGGGATTCTGGGCACTGGGGCGGCGGTGCCCGAAAAGGTGCTTACCAATCAGGACTTAGAGAAACTGGTGGATACGTCCGACGAGTGGATCACGACGCGGACGGGTATCAAGGAGCGTCGGCTGGCCGCGCCGCACGAGACCACGTCCATGCTTTCCGTCCAGGCGGCTCGAAAAGCGCTGGACATGGCCGGGGTCAAGCCCAAAGACTTGGACCTCATCATCTGCTCCACCATTTCGCCGGATATGCCCCTGCCGGCCACGGCCGCCTTTATCCAGCGCGACCTGGGAGCACCTCCTTGCTGCGCCTTCGATTTGGCCGCGGCGTGCTCGGGGTTCCTGTTTGGGGTCACGGTGGCTGACCAGTTCATCACCACCGGGAAGGTCAAGTATGCCTTGGTGATCGGCGCGGAATTGCTCTCCCGCTATGTGGACTACCAAGACCGCGCCACCTGCGTGCTCTTCGGGGACGGAGTAGCGGCGGGCGTGCTGGGCCCGGCGTCGCCACCCTCGGGAATTTTGGGGGAAGAGATGCACACGGAAGGCGCCTACTCTGACCATCTCTATATTCCTGCGGGTGGAACTGTGAAGCCGACGAGCCGCGAGACCGTTGAGGCCCGGGAGCATTACATTAAAATGCGCGGCAACGAGCTGTTCAAGGTGGCAGTGCGCAGCATGGAAGAGGTGTCGCGGCGGGTTCTTAAGAAAGCCGGAGTCAGCGCCGAGGAATTGGACCTTTTTATTCCTCACCAAGCTAACCAGCGCATCACCGATGCGGTTCAGGAACGCCTCGGCGTAAGTCCCGACAAGGTCTATTCCAACATCAGCCGCATCGGAAACACTTCCTCGGCTTCCATCCCGATCTGCCTGGACGAATGCGTGCGAAGTGGGCGCGTCAAAAAGGGCGACCTCATTCTGATGTCTGCCTTTGGCGCTGGGGTAACCTGGGGTGCAGTGCTGATGCGCTGGTAACAAAACTGAGCCATTGATTCATTGCATCATTGGACCATTGAGCCGGCGAGGGGAGCCTTTCAATGAAGCAATGAGTTAATGATCCGATGAGTCAGTTTCTTGAAGGCTTTTCTTGCCCAAGATAGCTTTCCTGTTTCCCGGTCAAGGGTCGCAGTATCCCGGCATGGGCCGGGAGCTGGCTGAGGCTTTCCCCTGCACGCACCGCGTCTTTGAGGAGGCTGACCGAGCGGCGGGTTTTGCCTTGTCTAGACTGTGTTTTGAAGGTCCGGCAGAAGATCTTCAGCTCACCGCCAACACCCAGCCAGCCATCCTGGCGGTGTCGATCGCAGCGGCGGAAGTGTTGCGGGAAAGAGGCATTCGGGCGGACTACATGGCAGGGCACAGCCTGGGTGAGTACTCAGCACTGGTGGTGGCTGGCGCTCTCGGTCTGGGCGACGCGGTACGGCTGGTGCGCAAGCGTGGGCAGTACATGCAGGAAGCCGTACCCGTTGGGCGAGGCGCCATGGCGGCGCTGCTGGGGATGGAGGTGGCGGCAGTAGAGGCGGTTTGCCGGGAGGCGGGCCAAGGCGAGGTTGTCTCACCGGCCAACCTGAACTCCCCGGGTCAGGTCGTGATTGCAGGCCACGCGGCGGCGGTGGCGCGGGCGGTGGAGCTGGCCAAGGCACGCGGTGCGCGCCGAGCCATAATGTTGAACGTGAGCGCCCCGTTTCATTGTGCCCTCATGCAGTCCGCTCAGGAGCGCCTGGCGCAGGACCTGGAAGCCGCGCAGATCGCCGACCCGCAGATACCGCTGGTAAACAACGTGGATGCGCAGGTGGTGCGTTCGGCGCTGGCCGTGCGCGACGGGCTGAAGCGCCAGGTGACTGGCCCGGTCCGGTGGGAGGAGTCGATCCGCGTGCTGCGTACGCAAGCCGTGGAACTCTTCGTGGAAGTGGGTCCGGGGAAGGTGCTTACGGGACTGCTCAAGCAAATCGATCGGCAGGCCGGAAGCCTGCATGTGGAAGATGTAGCGTCCTTGAACGAAGTGCTGGCTAGGCTGGGGGTCGGCTGAATCCGGGAGGGATAACGATGAACCTCGCAGGACGTGTGGCACTGGTGACCGGCGCGGCCCAGGGCATTGGGAGGGCCATCGCCTTAGCGCTGGCGGAAGCGGGCGCCGATATTGCGGGAGGCGACGTCAAACTCGAGCAACTTCAGGCGGTGGCCAAAGAGATTGAAGCCCTGGGGAGAAAAGGCCTGGCGCTTCCCCTGGACGTCTCACGCCCCGATTCGGTGAAAGAGGCCGTGGAGAAGACCCTCGCGGCGTTCGGCAAGATAGACATCCTGGTGAACAACGCGGGGATCACCAAAGACAACCTGCTGATGCGCATGAAACCCGAGGACTGGGATCTGGTCCTGCGGGTGAACCTGAACGGCGCCTTCCTTTGCACGCGGGCGGTGTTGCCGGGCATGGTTAAGCAGCGGTACGGGCGCATTATCAACATCGCCTCGGTCGTGGCCCAGGCCGGAAATCCCGGCCAAGCCAACTACGTCGCTTCGAAAGCGGGTATCATTGGCCTGACCAAGGCGGTGGCCGCGGAAGTCGGCAGCCGGAACATCACGGTCAATGCGGTTGCCCCGGGATTCATCGCCACTGCCATGACCGAGAACCTGCCCGAGGCGGTACGCCAGAGGATGTTGAGCCTGATCCCGCTGGGACGCATGGGCACCGACCACGACATCGCTTGCGGGGTACGGTTTCTCGCTTCGGAGGAAGCGAGCTATATCACCGGGCACGTGCTGAATATCAACGGCGGGATGTACATGGCGTAAGAGCAGTGACGAGTGACAAGTGACAAGCCCAGGAGAGCGCTTGCGGTTCTTGCTCGCCCCTCGTCACTAGTCACTGTTCTTGTGGTGCTTGAATCTAGCCCAAAGCACAGTTAGAATGGCCGCCCCACGAAATGAGGAGGAGAGACGGATGGCTTCACTTGATGAGAAGGTCAAGCAGATTATTGTGGAGCAGCTCGGCGTGGACGAAGCCGAGGTGACCCCCACGGCGCACTTTATTGACGACCTGGGGGCCGATTCGCTGGATATCGTCGAACTCGTGATGGCGTTCGAAGAGGCGTTTGAGATCGAGATCCCCGACGAGGACGCAGAGAAGATAACCACGGTTAAAGACGCCATCGACTATATCCAGTCCCACGTGAAGACTCCCAAGAGCTAGCCGCCCGCGTCAGGCTGCCACAGGAGGAATGTATCTTGGCACGAAGAGTGGTCGTGACGGGCGTGGGGCTTGTCAGCCCCCTGGGCATCGGCAGGGAAGAAACCTGGCAAGGCATCCTGGCCGGCAAAAGTGGCGCTGCGCCCATCACGCACTTTGACACCACCGGATTTCCGGTGACCTTCGCTGCGGAGGTCAAGGGCTTCGACCCTCTTCTGTACGTGGAGAAGAAAGAAGTGAAGAAGATGGGTCTGTTCATCCAGTTTGCCCTGGCGGCGGCGCAGTTTGCGGTGGAACACGCGGGCCTCAAGATCACGCCCGACATTGCCGAGCGGACAGGGGTCTACATCGGCTCCGGGATCGGGGGGTTCGACGTCATCGAGCGGGAGCACACCGCCCTGATGCAGGGCGGGCCGCGCAAGATATCCCCCTTCTTCATTCCGGCGGCCATAGCGAACTTGGCCTCCGGGTTTGTCTCCATCCGCTGGGGGGCCAAGGGGCCGAATTCGGCCACCTGCACAGCCTGTTCCTCCAGCACGCACGCCCTGGGGGACTCCTTCCGGCTGATTCAGCGGGGCGACGCCGACGTGATGATTTGTGGGGGCGCGGAGGGCGCCATCACGCCCATGGGGGTGGGCGGGTTCGCTTCCATGCGCGCGCTGTCCACGCGCAACGGGGAGCCGGAAAAAGCCAGCCGGCCCTTCGACCGCGACCGCGACGGCTTCGTGGTCGGGGAGGGGGCGGGGATCCTGATTCTCGAAGAACTGGGCTTTGCTCTGCGGCGCGGGGTCCCCATTTTCGCCGAGGTGGTCGGCTATGGCATGACGGGCGATGCCTTCCACATAACGCAACCCTCGGAAGACGCTGACGGAGCTGTGCGCGCGATGCGCCTGACGCTGGCGGACGCAAATGTTGCCCCCGAGCAGGTGGACTACATCAACGCCCACGGCACCTCGACGCCGTACAACGACCGGCTGGAGACGCTGGCCGTCAAGAAGGTGTTCGGAGACCACGCCTACAAGGTGGCCGTTAGCTCCACCAAATCGATGACTGGCCACCTGCTGGGCGGCGCCGGCGGCCTCGAGGCGGGCTTTTCGGTGTTGGCCATCCGTGACCAAGTTCTGCCGCCGACGATCAACTACGAAAATCCCGATCCGGACTGCGACCTGGATTACGTTCCCAACCAGGCGCGCAAGGCTGCGGTCGAGTATGTGCTTTCCAATTCCTTTGGCTTTGGTGGTACTAACGCAGTGCTGCTTCTCAAGCGGTATACGGGTTGAAGGAGCTTTCAGCCGGCAGCCTTCAACTCTCACCCGCAGGTGGTGCGGCTGTAAGCCAAGGGATGACTGCTGATCGCTGATAGCTTCCGACAATGAAAATCGTCGTTTGTTTGAAGCAGGTCGCCGCACACGATGCGCCGTTGCGCTTGAACGCCGCGGGAACCTGGATCCAGGAAGCAGACCTCAGCTTTGCCATCAACGAGCCGGACTTGTATGCTCTGGAAGAAGCCCTGCGGCTGAAGGAAAAACATGGCGGGGAAGTGGTGGTCTGTTGCCTGGGGCCGGCGCGCGCCCAGGCGGCCATCAAGGAGGCGCTGGCCAAAGGGGCCGAGCGGGCTCTGCACCTGGACAACCCAGCGCTCGAGGGCCTGGATCCCTGCGGCGTAGCGCGCGCTCTGGCCCAGGCAATCCGCAAGCAGAACCCCGACTTGGTGCTGACCGGTTTGCAGTCCGACGACTGGGGCTACGCGCAGACCGGCGTGCTGCTGGCGGAACTACTCGGCTTCCCGCACTCCACCATCATCATGGAAATCCAGGTTAACGGAAATGCGCTCAAGGTGAAACGGGAACTGGAAGCGGGCTGGTTCCAGTGGATTGAGATGCCATTGCCTGCCCTCCTCACTATCCAATCAGGGATCAACAAACCGCGTTACGCCACGTTGAAAGGGATTATGGCGGCCAAGAACAAACCTATTCAGAAGTTGACACCGGCGGACCTGGGACTGACCCCGGAGGACCTGGCACCAAGGCAGAAAGTCTCCAAGGTGTACGTCCCCGCCAAGAAAGGCCAGACCGAGTTCCTCCAGGGCAGCCCCAAGGAGATTGCCGCCCGGTTGGTGGACAAACTCAAGAACGAATCGCGGGTGCTCTAGCTGCGAAAGGAGCGATTATGCACATTCATATTTGGAGAATGCGGGCCCGCAAGAAGCGCGCGGACGAGTACGAGAAGTTTGGCCGGCAGGTCACGTTGCCGGCGTTGAAGAAAATCGACGGTTGCCTGGATGCCCACTTCATTAAGGTGTTCGAGGCGCGCAAACCCGAGTACCTCTGGCTGGTCTTCTGGCGGGATCAGGCCGCTCTGGAAGCCGCGCGGACCAATCCCGTCTGGCGCGACCAGATCAAGAAATTCGAAGCGGGAAAGTTCTACAAGACGATTCCGCTGGAGTTGGTTTGCGAGTCCCTGGCGTCGTCCACCGCGCCCGGCGCCGAGAAAGCCAAGAAACCCGAGAAGGTTGAGAAGGCTGACAAAGCCGAGAGAGCGGAGAAGCCCGAGCCCAGCAGCAAAGGCTTTGTCGGCCCGACGCCGGAGGGCGAATAGGAAGTGGGAAGTGTAAAGTGTGAAGTGTGAAAGGTGAAGTGCAGACGGCAGTCGCACCAGGCTGCTTCATACTTCAACCTTTACACTTCACCCTTTTCCTTGAACCATGCCTGACGAGATCCTGGTTTTCGCCGAGCACCAGGGCATGAAGCTGACCCGGCCCACATGGGAGGCGCTCGCTGCCGGGCAGCGCCTGGGGGGGGAACTCGCAGCACCGGTCGCGGCGATCCTCTTGGGTCGTGGCATTTCCGCCTTAGCGGCGGAACTCGCCGCAGTGGAGCTTCAGGAAGTCTTGCAGGTTGACTCGCCTTTGCTCGCCGAATACACGGCGGATGGTTACACCCACACGCTTCGCGAGGTGATCCGCGACCGCCAGCCGCGCTTCGTGGTTTTCAGCCACACCTATCAGGTGAGGGACTTTGCACCAACACTCGCCGCCGCTCTGGACCGCGCTTTGGTGAGCGATTGTCTGAGCTACCGGGAAGAGGGCGGAAGGCTGGTTTTCGTTCGCCAGGTCTTCCAGGGCAAGTATTGCGCCGATGTGGAGTTCGTTGGCGACCCACCCTACCTCGTGTCGTTTCAGGCCTCGGCGTTCCGCGAAGATTCCGTCCGGCGAGGGCCCGCGCCCGCCAAGGTCACTTCGGTTCCCACGACGCTTTCTCCCGGCGCCATTCGCACCAAACCCGGCGAGCGCTTTCGCGAGACCAAGCAGGCCGTGGACCTGTCCCAGGCCGAAATCATTGTCGCCGTAGGGCGGGGCATCAAGGCATCGGAAAACCTCGAACTCGTCCAGAAGCTGGCGGAAGCCCTGGGGGCGGAGGTCGGCGCCTCGCGGCCCATTTGCGACAACGGCTGGTTGCCCATGGACCGGCAGATTGGCAGTTCCGGACAGACGGTGGCCCCCAAGCTGTATATTGGATTGGGAGTTTCCGGCGCCGTCCAGCACCAGGTGGGGATGAAAGGGTCTCGCACCGTGGTGGCTGTGAACAAGGACAAAGAAGCGCCGATCTTCGAAGTTGCCACTTACGGGATCGTCGGCGACCTTTTCGAAATCGTCCCGCCCCTCATCGAGGAGATCAAGAAAATCAAAACGGGCTGAAGCTGCTAGGTTAGACGACTCTGCGTGGGAGAGTCTCTTGCCCCTCTTACGTCTGCTTGCCGCCTACTGCTTACTGCCCTCCGCCTTCTGCCGGCTGCCTTCTGCCCCTTCTTTGGGGACCCACTCGAACTCCTTCCAAACCGTTTCCAGGATCTGGCAGCGCGCGCAATCCCACCTCCGCAGGGCCTCCGCGCGCCCGGTGATGCGGTCGGGGGTCAGGGCAGTGAATTCGATCTTCGTCAGAAGCCGACATCGGTTGCTGACTCGCCCGCTGGCCTCGGTGGTATCGCAGGGCAAATAGCTGCGCACCGTCCCAACCCACTTCGATCCCGCGCGCTGGGACTCGCTGCGGACGTACGCCCCGGCCTGAACCGCCGCGGGGGGAAGGCTGACCCACTCGGTGTGAAGACGATCATTCTCCACCCACACCCGGTATTCCCTGCGCGTGGTGATTGACCTCCAGACACGCGCTGAGGTCGGAACGGGTTGGGCCGGCGGCTTCCGGTCAGGCGCCTTGGCCTGCTGGGCTACGAGCTGCAGGCCCGCGATTTGCATGAGCATCATTCCACACGCCAGCACGAGTCTCCGAATTCTCACAATGTCCTCCCCAGGTTTTCCGGCAATCCGTCGGTACCACGGTCGTCTGTGGTCTCTCGCTTGTAGCGCCTCGGCCCCAAGATGTCAATAAAGGCGCCGCCCCGTGGTTGAGATGGGACAGATTCCATAGGTTCTGCAAAAGGAAGCGTAGACGCCACCATCTCGCGTTTCGATTCTGCGCTAAGCAAGAGAGTTGGCCACCGGGTAGTGGTGCAATTTGAAAATGAGACCTGAAGAGTTAGCGATGATTTACTTTTATTTTGGCTCGGTCATGGTAGATTATTACCCACCAATGCCATGGCCGTTTTTGCGTTCTTTGACGAATCCGGAGAGTACACATATCACCCAAAGTCCGGAAAGTATCTCGTTTATGCTGGCATAGTAACAGCGATTCCTACGCTGTTCACGCACGAGCTGGCCGCCCTAAAGTACCGACTTCTAGAAGACGGAGAGTGCATCGAGTGCTTCCATGCTTGCGAAGACAAACAGGTGGTTAGAGATGAGTTGTTTAAGATAATCACCGCCTCGATAGACTTTGAAATTCATTCCATAATTGTCCGCAAAAATCGGGTGAATCCGTCACTCCGTAAATTTGGTGTCTATTCAGTTGCATACCGAACGATGCTCAAATACTTAGTCGGAACCGGGAAAGTCCAGAGAATCCATATCATTGTGGACACGCCTCCGGATAAAACCCAGCGAACAGCACTTAAGAATACACTCAGAGCTAAAGCTGACGAAATCATGAAGGCGCGAGGAATAACGTATAGCATTGATCATCACAAATCGTCATCTCATGCCCTGCTTCAGGTTGCAGATTATTGCGCGTGGGCAATTCAGAAGAAATGGCAATCTAATGATAGGCGTTCGTATGATTTGATCAGAAATAGAATCAGGAATGAGTTTGATATCTACGCAAGAGGAGATACTGATTACTACTGAAAACTCGACCGCCCTGCGAACGCTGGTTTAGGGCGAGGCCGCAGGGCGGAACCTTTTTCAGGGATGCGCGGTATGTGCCACGCAGTGCCCGATATCTTTCCGATTCACTCTCCCATATTAGAGGTTGCCTTGTCAAGGGGAATTTCCGAAAGAGCGACCCCCTCCTAGCGCTGCATGCGTGCTTGGACTTTTTGCGCGTTTTCAAATTGACCCACTACCGGCCACCGCGCGTTGTTTGACAATCCTTCTGCCTTCTCCTAGACTGGCTAGCTTCGGCCCAGACAGTCCAGACAACTAGTAGGCCCCAATTGGGTTCGTCAAGAAAGGTTCCTCCGAGGCAAATCCATTCGATACAGGAAGCGAACTCATGCCTGGAATCATTAAAGAGAGACTTTTTACTCCTGGTCCCACCCCGCTATTGATGGAGGCCCAGGCGCGCACGCTCACCGCCGCCAACGTCCATCATCGCACGGAAGCTTTCCGCAGAATCATGGCGGAGACGCTGGAGCTGCTGAAGTACTACTTCAACACGAAGAATGACGTCCTGGTGTTTGCCAGTTCCGGCACGGGAGCCATGGAAGGCGCCGTCTCCAATCTCATATCGCCCGGGGAGCGTATCCTGGTGGGAACGGCGGGCAAGTTCGGCGAGCGTTGGCTGGGTCTGGCCGAGGCCTATGGGATTGAGGCGGTGAAAGTTGAGTCGCCCTACGGTGGGCCGGTTGACATCGAAGCGATGAAGCAGAAACTGGCCAGCGAGGGACCCTTCCGCGCCGTGTACATTCAGGCTACGGAAACTTCCACGGCGGTGATGAACGATGTGCAGACGCTCGGTGAAGCGGTCAAGAATTACCCGGCGACGTGCCTGGTGGTTGATGCCATCACCGGACTCGGCACCACCGACCTGCGACCCGACGAGTGGGGTTTGGATATCGTCATTGGCGGCTCGCAGAAGGCGGTGATGATCCCGCCCGGCTTGGCCTTCGCCAGCATCAGTGAGAAGGCGTGGGGCTTGATTGCCCAGGCGAAATTGCCTCGCTACTACTTCGACTTCGCCAAAGAACGGAAGCATCAGGCGAAGGGCGAGACAGCTTACACGCCCGCGACGACGCTCATTATCAGCCTGCACGCCGCGCTCGAGTACATCAAGCAGATCGGGCGCGAGAACCTCATTGCCAACGCCGCCCTGCTGGCGTCGCTCACCCGCGAGGCCGCGCAGGCGCTCGGCCTGAGACTGTTCGCGGCCCGCTCGCCGGCTAACGCCGCCACCGCTGTCTGCGCTCCGGAAGGAATGGATTCCGGCGCGATCATCAAGGAGTTGCGGAATCGCTTCGGGGCCATCGTTGCGAACGGCCAGGGGAGCATGAAGGGCAAAATCTTCCGCTTGGCGCACCTGGGTTATTACGATGTGGTGGATCTCTTCGCTGTCGTCGCGGCATTGGAGATCGCCCTTCTGAAACTCGGATACAAGGTTGAACTCGGTAGCGGCGTCCGCGCCGCGCAGGAAGCTTACATGCATCAGGCAGTCTGAACCTGTAGCAGCACGGCGCGCCGCGCCCTTACCCAATCAGGAACTATCACCATGAAAATCCTCGTTGCTGACAATGTCTCCGAACGCGCTCTCGAGCTGCTCCAAGCCGAGAGATCTTTTGCTGTCGTGAATCTGCCCGGGAAGGCCGGCGCTTCGCTGGCGGACGAAATCCGCGACGCCGAGGCGCTCATCGTGCGCAGCGCCACCAAGGTCACGGCGCAGTTGCTCGAACACGCCGCGCGCCTGCGCGCCATCGGCCGGGCCGGCGTGGGTGTGGACAACGTGGACCTCGATGCCGCTACGAAGAAGGGCATCGTGGTGATGAACACGCCGGGCGGCAACGCGGTTGCCGTCGCCGAACATGCGGTGGCGCTGATGCTGGCCCTGGTCCGCCGCATCCCCCAAGCCGACAGCGCCCTCAAGCAGGGCCGCTGGGAGAAAAAGAAATTGATGGGCACGGAGCTGCGCGCGAAGACCATCGGCCTGATCGGCCTGGGCAAGATCGGGATGGAAGTGGCGCGGCTGGCTCAGGCCTTCCAAATGGAGGTCATCGCCCATGACCCTTATGTTTCTTCGCTGATGGCGCGCGAGCAGAACGTGCGGCTGGTGGCGCTGGAGGAGTTACTGAAGGCGAGCGACTTCATCAGCGTGCACGCCTCGGCGACGCCCGAGACGCACCATCTGCTCAACGCGCAGACGCTGGCTCTGGCGAAGCCGGGCGTCCGCATCGTGAACTGCGCGCGCGGAGAATTGATCCATGAGGAGGATCTGCTTCAGGCGCTCGAAAGCGGCCAGGTGGCTGGCGCGGCTCTGGACGTCTTCGAGAATGAGCCGCCCAAGGACTTCCGTCTGGCGGCGCACCCGAACGTCATCGCTACGCCGCACATCGCCGGCTCGACCGAGGAGGCGCAGGAAATTGTGGGCGTCCGCATCGCCGAACAGGTACGTGACTATCTGCTCCAGGGCGTGGCCCGCAACGCGGTGAACATGCCGACGATTTCGCCGGAAGAGTACAAGAAGCTCGAGCCTTACATTCAGTTGGGAGAGAAACTCGGCGCCTTCGTGGCGCAGATCGCCCCGGGGCGACTGGAAGAGATTCACATCAGCTACGACGGCGGCCTGGCGGAACTCAACACCCATCTGGTGAAGAACGCCGTGCTGAAAGGCATCCTCAACTGCGTCCTTTCCGAGCAGGCGAACCTGGTGAACGCGGGCACGCTCGCGCAGGCGCGCGGCCTTGAGGTGGTCGAACTGCGGAGCGCGCACCGGGCGGCGTTTTCCAACTCCCTTGGCATCGCGCTGCGCACGGAAACGGATTCCGCCTCGGTACTCGGCATGGTGGGCCTGCGCGGCGAGCTGCGCATTCTGGGCATCAACGATATCGACGTGGAGGCCCCGCTGCGCGGTGTCATCCTTTTCATCCGCAACCAGGACGTCCCAGGCGTCATCGGGCGCGTGGGGACGCTCCTCGGCGATCGCAACATCAACATCGCCAACTTCGCCTTGGGCCGCAGCCAGAAGGCCGCCGAGGCCATCGGCCTCGTCAACGTGGACAACCCCATCCCCGAGGCCGTGCTCGCGGAAATCCGCGCCATCCCCGCGGTGCGCGTGGCACGAGTGGTGTCAATTGAGTGATTGCGTGAGTGAGTGATTGAGTGAACTGACCCATGAGCCAGCCGGAGGAGTTGAGGCAACGAACCAAGCAATTCGCCTTGCGAGTCATCAGACTGTTTCGATCCCTGCCCAAGTCCGACGAGGCACGCATCCTGGGGAAGCAACTCTTGCGCTCGGGAACCTCAGTCGCCGCTAACTACAGAGCCCTTTGCCGCGCGCGTTCCAAAGCCGAGTTTATCGCCAAGATGGGAACGGTCATCGAAGAGGCGGATGAAACTGTTCTCTGGCTGGAGCTCCTAGTCGAAAGTGGGACAGTACCGCAGGCCCGAATGCAGAACCTACTTGCTGAGGCGAACGAGCTGGTAGCCATCTTCGTAGCATCACGCAAGACAGCTAGAACTACTGGTTGATCGAGGAATGGGACCCCTGCTCGAGGGGACAACATTTCGTTCACTCAATCACTCAATCACTCAATCACCCAATGAAGGTTTGGGTCTTTAAGGTCAACACGAAGCGCGGGTGGGAGTTTGATGAGTATTTCCGCTCGCGCACGCGCGGCCCTTACGAGATGGGCGACGAGGGCTGGATCCGGAGCGCCTCCAGCCTGCGCTACCTGCGCGAGGAAGTGAAGCGCGGCGATCTCTTCCTCTGCTACGAGGTGGACCGCAAGCAGGTGGTGGGCGTGGCGCGCGCTGCCTCTGACGGCCGGGACGCAGGTCTGGGCTCGCTCCTCGATTTCTGCCCGCCCCGTGAGGCTGTGCGCCTCAAGAATCCTTTGACCCGGCGCCCCGACCTCGAGCACATCCTCGCGTTTAGTCCCCAGCGCGGCCGCGGCACGGTGCAGAAGATCGACGCCGATGAGTTTGCCCGCCTCCGGCGTATAATCCTGCGCAAGAACCCGGAGCAAGCGCGCGAGCTGCGGCGGCTGCTCGGGTGCAAGAAGCGGTCAACGGTCAGCCTTCAGCTTTGACGGCGTCGTAGGGACTTGCTGGCCGCTAGTCGCTGATGGTGCAAGACAAGCGCAAAGCCACCGCGGCTTAAGTCTGAAGGAGGTGGATGATGAAACGATTTCTGGCGGGATTGATTGTAGGACTATCGGTCTCGGCGCTCACGCTCCTGGCGCAGCAGCTGGCGAGCGAGAAGGTTGTCCAGCCCCAACCGATCGTGGAGAACCAGAAGGTGAAAGTGGTGCGCTGGGTGCTCAAGCCGGGCGAAGGCACGCCGCTGCACACGCACACGCTCGACCACATCTCTGTAGTGATCCAGGGCTCGACGCTCCGGGATGTGGCGGCTGACGGCGCCGCGAAGGAAAACGTGCAAAAAGCCGGCGACGCCGTGTTCGTGCCGGGCACGGGCCGCACCCACTCATTCGCGAACGCGGGCAGGGAGACCTTTGAGTCAATCTCGATTGAATTGAAGTAGTATCTTGAGACTTGGATTATGAAGGCTGAATGGTGAATTAGAAGGGTGCCGAGAAAGGCCTGGGAGCATGTCATCCTGAGCGAAGCGAAGGATCTAAGTCCTCTGTTGCCAGACGAGCGAGAGATGCTTCGCTGGCACTCAGCATGACAAAGAGGGGTTTTCGGCATCCTGTCAGACCTGCCCGGGGATTGTGATTGTTCGCAATTCACACTTCAGAATTCACAATTCATAATTCCGTCCGCACCATGCGTATTAGTGAATTCTTCCAGCTCGCCGCTCACGGCACAACCATCCGCCGGGAAGTGCTGGGCGGGATCACAACTTTCCTGGCCATGTCCTACATCATCTTCGTGCAGCCGGGAGTGCTGTCGCAGGCCGGCATGGATTTTCGCGCCGTTATGTACGCCACCTGCCTTGCAGCAGCGCTGGCCACCTTTCTGATGGGCTTGCTGGCCAATTATCCTGTGGCGTTAGCGCCGGGCATGGGGGAGAACTTCTTCTTTGTCTATACCCTCTGCGGCGTGGCCCCTCTGGGCTTCAGCCTGACCTGGCAGCAGGCGCTGGCGGCGGTGCTGGTGGCCGGCATCTTTTTTATTCTGCTCACGCTGTCGGGCATCCGCTCGAAAATTGTCGACTCCATCCCGAGTTCCCTGAAGTGCGGCATCGCCGCGGGGATTGGGCTATTCATCACGCTTATTGGCCTGGAATACGGTAACCTGGTGGTGTCGAGCCCCGCCACGCTGGTGCGCCTGGGAGATTTTCGTCAGCCCGTGGCGCTGGTGAGCGTGTTGGGCCTGCTGGTGATGATCGTGCTGCTCGCTTACCGTGTCCGCGGGGCCCTCCTGCTGGGCATCCTCGCCACCACGGCGATTGCTGCCGGCTTTGGGCTGGTTCACTACCGCGGCGTCTTCTCGGCGGACTTTCATCTGGCGCCCACGTTTTGGAAATTCGACCTGCGTGGGCTTTTCGGCGTACATCCCGCCACCCTCGCCGCCGCCATCTTTGTGCTGCTTTACCTGGCTCTTTTCGACACGGTGGGGACGCTGGTGGGCGTGGGACAGCAGGCGGGCTTATTGCGTGAGGGGAAATTGCCCCGCTCGGGTCAGGCGCTCTTTTCAGACGCGGTGGGCACGACAGTGGGCGCGGCGCTTGGCACCTCCACTGTGACGTGCTACATCGAGTCGGCCGCCGGCGTCTCGGATGGTGCGCGGACGGGCTTGGCCAACATGGTGACGGGGCTCTTGCTGCTCGCCGCGATGCTCTTCAGCCCCCTGGCCTCGATGATCGGCGGAGGCGTCGCCGTGGGCAGCGACGCCGCCGGCAACCCGCTCGTCCGCTATCCCACGCTGGCGCCGGCGTTGATCGTGGTGGGTGCGATGATGCTCAAGGTGGTCCGGGAACTCGAGTGGGAAGACCCCACGGAGTATCTGCCGGCTTTCCTAACGCTCGTGGCTATTCCGCTGACGTTCAGCATCGCCTCCGGCATAGCCTTCGGCTTCATTTCCTACGCGGTCGGCAAGCTCGCCACGGGGCGCTGGCGCGAATGCCCCGTCCTGACCTACGTCTTCGCCGCCCTGTTTGTAGTGCAGTTCCTCGTCTTGTAGCGCGGAGTTGTCCTCCAGCTCCGCGGCTTCTGTCGCCTACACAACCTGCCTCTCACCCTTCAGTCCCGTGACAACGTCCTCGCGGATGATCTCCCTCTCGATCTGCTTTGGAAGTTCTTGCTGGAGGCGTTGCATCTCTTCTTGCAGGCGCTGCTGCTCTTTCTGGAGTTCTTGGTGCTCTTTTTGCCACTCTCGTGCCTGGGCCTCCATCTCCTTGGCGTAGGCCTGGGCTTCGGCGGCTATCTCCTGCATCTCTACGGGGTCAACTTCCATCAGCTCCGTGCGGGTCAGGCGGCGCGGACCCATGCGCTCCTGCGGCTCGAGCTCGACCGTGAGCGTTTGCTCGCGCTTATCGCGCACGATAGTCAAAGTCACCTTGCGTGCCTCTTGCGTTTCCTTTTCCCCCGCCAGGGCGCGACGCAGCTTGCCGACCGTGTCCACGTCTTTCCCGTCCACCTGCACGATGACGTCGCCAGCCTTAAGCCCGGCCTTTTCAGCCGCGCTGCCTACGACCACCTCGCGCACCAGGATGCCCTTGCCCTGTTTGACGCCGAAGTATTGGGCTAGTTGTGGCGTCAACTCATCAGCCGAAATGCCCAGCTGCGCGCCCCGCGCATGCCACACGAAATCGAATTCGGGGATTTCGATGTCGGGCATCGCCGGCATCTCCGGCATGGGGGGCATCGCTGGCATCGTGAAAGCGCCACCCGGGCGTGCCTCGAGCTTGGCGCTAAGAGTCTTGGTCTGCCCGGCACGGCTGACCTGAAGGGACACGGTCCGACCCGCGGGGGTCTCACGTACCAGACGGCGGAAATGAGCGGTGCCGCGGACTTTCTCGCCTGCAAATTCCAGGATAACGTCCCCCTTGGCCAAGCCCGCCTTGGCTGCCGGGCTGTTTTCCTCCACGTCCTTCACAATCACGCCATACTCACCCGCGAGCTTAAGCTCTTTCGCCTTCTCGGCAGTCACGTCCTCGAGCCGCAGCCCCAACCATGCTCCGTCTCCCGCAAGGGCGTGAAACATGATCGTCTTGCGCCCAGGGTGCGGGCGAGCCACCACGCCTGGGCCAGGGTGCGGCGCGGGTGCGGCCACGGGTGGCTCCTCCTCGTCCTGGGCATTGAAGTACAGGACGTCTGGTTCGTCGCCGGAAACCGCCACAACCCCCCTCGCCTTGGCAGAGTCCTTTCCTGCCCCGAGGGATGCAATTCCCAGCAGGGCGACGGCGACCAAGCTTCCCAACACAATGATGAAGTAGCGTTTCATGGTCTCCTCCAGTTTTCCTGATAGTTCCCTTCGCGGCCGCATTTCACAGCAGTTCCTCGCTCTCAGTCACCCGGATATTGCCGCGCACGGTGCGCAACCGAATCTGCACGCCGCCTCGTCCCAAGCGGGTGCGCCACGAGGTATCGCCGGGCACATCGCTCACCGTGAACGCATAGTTCCCTTCAATCCGGCCGGCCACCGCACTCAACTGCAAATCGGCATTGGCCCTGGAAGGTAAGGAAAGATAGATGTGCCCGTTGACGGTATCCAGTTGGATGGGAGTTGCGCGGTCGGGCAAGGCGCGTAGGGAAACCGCGACACTACCGTTGATGGCGCGCGCCAGCACGCTCCCGCTGATGTTCCTCTGCTCGATGTTCCCGTTCAGCGTGCGGGCATCCACGCTGCCCTCGATCCCGCGCGCCCGGATGCTGCCTTCGACGGTTCGCAAGCGCTCCAGCCGGACCTGACGGGGCACCCGCAGCTGATAGTCCACTCTGACCGGTTCATCCGCCTGTCCCACGTACAGCGTGCGCAAGGTCAGCGCGCGGCCGTTGGACTCGACTTCGATGCGGACGTCGTCCGGATTCGCGCCCAGCCCCAAGGCGGTTTTGACGGCCACGACTTCCACTTCCGCCCGGTCCCAGGCCTCAACGTCAATGTCTCCCTGCACGTTCTCCACGCTCACGCTGCCCCCGGGCGGGAGCGGATAGCGCCCGCTCCACACCTCCTGCTCCTGCGCGCTCATCGGCATCGCAGCTAAAAGGCCCGCGGCAACTCCCACCAGAGTGATGGCTCTCACGTGAGTCTCCCCGCGTTTTCGAGTTACTCCTCTTCGTGTTCCTGCCGTTCTTGTTGCTTCTGCTGGCCGCGTTCCTCTTTCTCTTGCCAGCGCTTCCAGAAGGATTCCTGGCGCGTGCGGAATTGCTCCAAGGTACGTGAGTCGAGCTTGCGGATCTCGATGTTGCCCGCCACAGTACGCAGGCGCAGCACCTCGCCGCCGCCGTTCAGCGCGCCCTCGCCCCACACCTTGATGGGAGCGAAAGCCTTTCCCTCCTTCTGGATGTTCAGGGGAAAGTCAGAAACGATCTTGTGGCCAGCCGCCATATCGATCGTCGCGTCCACGGTTAGCGGCAGGTTGGGAGGCAGAAACACCTGGATGTCGCCCGCAGAAGTCTGGAGTTCGGAGGCAACAAACATCTTCAGATCGGCGTCCACCTGGGCCAGGATGGCGCCCGCGGACGTGGCGGCGCGAATGGCGTTCCGCATTTGCAGGAGGTCAATGCTGCCGCCAGCGGTCCTGGCTTCCACTCGCCCGCGCGCGCCCTGGAGCCAGATGCTGCCGCCGGCCGTCCGAGCGATGACGTTGCCGCCGCTCTGCCCGATTTGAATTTGCCCCCCGGCAGTCTGGGCTTCAATGGGGCCGGAGGCGCCGCGCAGGACAAGGTCGCCGCCGGCTGTCTGGGCACGGAGCGTGCCCTGAACCATCCCGGCCACAATTTCGCCGCCACTGGTCTCGAGAATGGCCGCGCCGTTAACGTCCCCAACGCGAACACTCCCACCCGCAGTTCGCGCTTCCACTGGGGCTGCAATGTTGCCGAGCCGGATGCCTCCCCCGGCAGTCTCAACGCGTACGGGACCGCCGAGATCGCCTCCGCGGATACCGCCGCCGGCCGTGACGGCCTCGAGCTGGCCCTCAAGCTTCTCCACCTCAATGCCACCGCCCTTGGTTTCCAAGTCCAGGTTGAACCGCAGCGGAACTGTGATGTCATACTGGGCCCCCCGCGTCATCTGACTATGGCGTTGTTGTGGCAGCCTTCCCGTCAGATGAGGTTGCTGTCGCAGTCTTCCCATCAGATAGAGCGCGCCCTCCACTTGGCGGAAGGTCAACTCGAAGTCCTTGAAAAACCGTCGGGCTTCGTTTTCATCGGAGGTATAGATCCGCAAGCGCACCTGGCAGGTGACGCGATCCACAGCTCCGGGCTTGGTGTTCAACGAGCCAAAGTCCGCCCGCACCACCAAGCGGCCGCCCTCGCGCGCCGGCGCGCTGCATTCGGCCCGCTCTTCCCAGTAATTTTCCTGGCGTTGCGGTTCGCCACGCTTCACGCTGCCTTGGTCGGCAGGTTCGAGCGCCAGGCAGGTGCCCACGACCAGTATCGCCAGTATGGATAGAGTTCGGTATCTCATCTTGCATCTCCTGTTAATCATTTCCTTCCATCTTCCGGACCGCGGCCTGGCACTGGAGACGCACGTAAGCATTCTGATCACTCGCCGCCAACTTCATCAGGACGGGCATCACGGTCTCATCCTGTCCTTCTTCCGCAGCGTGCTCCACTAGCGCGTTCACAGCCGCCACCCTCACTCCCGGGTTCGTGTCGTGCTCCAGAGCGCTGAGCAAAGCTTCTTGCATGTCCCGACCCAGCTCCATACCCCGCACGGTCTTTAGCGCTTCCAGGCGCATGCCTGCATTGGCATCGTGCTGGATGGCAAACAACAACGCCGCCCGCACCGAGGGATTGTCGCGATGCGTCCGCAGGGCATCCAGCGTGTCGCGACGGATGCCCGGGTTGTCGTAACCCGTCACCGTGTCCACCAGCACTTGGCGGATGCGGGGATCGTCGAGCGAACCCTCCAGCGTCACGCGCCGTTCGGCGTCCAGCGTGATGCGCACCCCGCCGGACTGCGGGTCCGGCGCCACCTCGCTGATGTGGCGAATGCGGACGTCGCCGAGGTCGCTGGCGCCAAACGGAGAGGTTGTCCCGCTCAGGATCAGGGGGGCCAGGCTTCTGGCGCGGGGTCGCAGCGTCCAGCCCAACCCGAACCCGAACAGCAGCAGCGTCAAAACGGCGGCAAGACGCGGCGCAGGCGCGGCGCCGAACTGCCACATCCAACCCCGCAGGAGGCCGCGCCAGCCGAGTTGCTCACGGTCGAGCGCCTCGTCAAGTGCCTGCCGGGACCGGACCAACAGCTCGGGTGTAGGCTCGGGCCGCGGACATGCGCTGAGAACGCGATGCAGGCGGCGGGCCTCCTCGAGCCGCGTGCGGCACCCCGCACAAGACGCCAAGTGGGTCTCAAAGGCCGCGCGGTCCTCGGCCCCCAGCTCATCGTAAAGGTAAAGCGAACTAGTTTTTTCCAGATCGTCGCAGTTCATTAGCTTCTCTCCCGTGCGACCTTGCTAGACCAAGTCGCTCAGGTCCTGACGCAGTTTCTGGACAGCGCGAAACAGGGAATTCTTGGCCGCTTCCTCGCTCGTCCCGCAGAGCTCGCCAATGGCCCGGAGCTTCATCCCCTGGCAGTGCTTGAGCTCGAAAACCATCCGCTCGCGAGGGCTCAGCTGGCGCAGCGCGACCTCGAGGCGGCGACTGATTTCCCGGGCACGCAGGGCCTGTTCCGGATTCAGTCCGGGACGGTCGTCCGCCAGCGCTTGCGCATAGTCCAGCTCGCCATCCGCACCCGCCCGGGCAGGTACCTCGCTGCGGCTCTTCTGCTGGCGAAGATGGTCGAAACAAACGTTCGTCACCACGCGATAGAGCCAGGTGGAAAACCGAGCTTCCAGCCGGAACTGCCCGAGCGACCGGTAGACCTTCAAGAAAACCTCCTGGTAGAGGTCCTGCGCCTCTTCTTCCGAGCGTACCATTCGCAGCGTCCTGCGCAGTACTTCCTGGTCGTAGAGGCGGACGAGGGCGTCGAAGGCCGAGCGGTCACCGCGTTGCGCGCGGCGAATCAGAGCTCGCTCCGCCTCAGCCTCGCCCTCTCGAGAGGTTTCGTGCTTGCCCACCAGTTCCAAGCAGGCGCCGTCCACCACAAAATCGACTCTTGCTCCTTTCAGTGTACTTAGACGGAGGGCTTAAGAAAAGGTGAGTTTGGCAAATTCGGAAATCAACAGCAGGGAGGGGCGCTGACCAAGGCGAGCCGCCAGGCGGCGCGCCGAGGCAGGAGAGGGGCAGGCGGCGGCCTGCCGGACAGCAAGGGAATCCGTCGCGGTCCAGAGGGTGATAGCCTAGAATGTAGGCTAGACAGTGCGCCCCGCACCGCGGGTTGGAGGCTGAGGCGGCCCCTGCCGCGGGCATTGGGGGGGCACGTCCCCGGCGGACTTAGCCTGACCCCAGGGTCTGCCGCGCCAAGCGCGGAGCGGAACCACGGTGTTCCAGGTAACAAAGCCTTTGTTTTGTTATGATTACGACTAATTGTTTCACGTGGAACACATACGGGCAACTTCTCCTGACCCTGCATCCACCCCCTGCCGTCGTGGGCTCACTCCCCAACCGCAGCCTTGCAACGCGATTTGCTTTGCCCCTACAATCCCCATGACATGCTCACCGAAACACGCGTCCAGGATCTTCTCCGGCCCTTTGAACTGGAGCTAACCTCCTCCCAGATCGGCCAGGTGCTCACCTACCTGGAACTGCTTCTGCGTTGGAACCAGAAGATAAACTTGACGGCCATTCGCACCCCAGAGGAATGCCTCACGCGCCATTTCGGGGAGAGCCTATATCTGGCGCGTTGGGTGAACCTCCAGGGAAAGCTCCTTGACATCGGCAGCGGCGCTGGCTTCCCCGGGTTGGCGCTGAAGATTGCCTTCCCGGACTTGGCGGCTACGTTGCTCGAGCCTGTGGCCAAGAAACGCGCCTTCCTGAAAGAAGTGGCTAGGGCTTGCCAGATAGGGTCAGTAGACGTGCGACGTGAGCGCCTAGAGGATTTCCTTCGAGGAGAGCCTCGCCATTCCTTTGACGTCGTCACCGTACGAGCTGTGGGACAGCTCGCTGAGCTCGTGCCAGCCGCCGCACATTGCTTGAAGCTTGGCGGGCGGCTCTGCCTCTGGCTGAGCCATGAGCAAGGTCGGCAGCTGACGGAAACGCAGTCCACAATCCGCTGGGCACCGCCGATCGCCATCCCGCAGACTCGCCAGCGAGAGATTCTTGTAGGCACGCTGGCTACATCCTGACCCCAACGTTTCGCCCTAGTTTCACGTGAAACATCCGGCTCGGTTAGGGCTTGCAGAAAATGTCGCCCTCTGTTAGATTCGCTCTAGTTTCAACAGGTTGAGTGAAGATGAGCCGAGTCATCGCCATCGCCAATCAGAAAGGGGGCGTCGGGAAGACCACGACGGCCATCAATCTAGGCGTCGCGCTCGCCAACCGGGAGATGTGGACCCTGGTCATCGACTGCGACCCGCAAGCCAACACCACCGGTGGCTTGGGCTTCGCCAAAGACCCCTCCCGGCGCTCGCTCTATCACGCCTTGACGATGAACGTGCCTCTGGAAGATCTGATCATCAACTCTGAAATCGAAGGGTTGCACCTTATCCCTTCGGAGAAGAACCTGGTGGGTGCGAACGTCGAACTGGTGGAAGTCCCCGAGCGCGAGCAGATTCTCCGGCGCAAGCTGCACGATCTTCGACACAAATTCAACTTCGTCATTCTCGACTGCCCGCCCGCGCTGGACCTGCTTACCCTGAATGCGCTCGTCGCTGCGGACTCCGTCATCGTGCCGGTGCAATGCGAATACTTTGCGCTGGAGGGCGTATCCGAGCTGCTGGAGACGCTCATTCGCATCCGCCGCACGCACAACCCGAAGCTGGCCGTAGAAGGTATCCTGCTCACAATGTTCGACGAGCGCACGAACCTCTCCCGTCAGGTACGTGATGACCTGAGAGACTTCTTCGGCGATCAAGTGTTTGCCACGGTGATTCCCCGGAATGTGCGGCTCGCGGAGGCTCCCAGCTACGGCAAGCCGGTTTTTCTCTACGATCCCCATTGTCGCGGAGCGGAAAGTTATCTCGAACTCGCTACGGAGGTCATCAACCATGACCAGAAAGGCGCTGGGGCGGGGCCTTAGCGCCCTGCTGCGCGAGGTCGAAACCACCGCGACCGGGCTGAATGCGGTCGCGGTCGACCTCATCGACCCCAACCCGTTCCAGCCGCGCCGCGCGTTTCCCGAGGCGAGCCTGAAGGAACTGGCGGACTCGATTCGCTCGAGCGGGGTAGTGCAGCCGGTTCTCCTGCGCCCTACTGACGCCCGGTATCAACTGGTCGCCGGCGAACGACGCTGGCGGGCCGCGCGGTTGGCGGGTCTCGAGACCATCCCGGCGGTAGTTCGTCAGTTCACCGACCGGGAAGCGCTTGAACTCTCCCTCACCGAGAATCTGCTGCGCGAAGACTTGAATCCCCTCGAGGTGGCACGCGGCCTCGAAGTGCTGCTGGAAAACTACCGGCTGACTCACGAAGAGATCGCCGCGCGCTTGGGCGTGAACCGCTCCACGGTGACGAACACTTTGCGCCTTCTCCGCCTGCCGCGGCCAGTGCAGGAGATGCTGGCCCGCGGCGGTATCGACGCCGGCCACGCGCGCGCCCTGCTGGCGCTGGATTCGGCCGCCGCGCAGACCAAGCTGGCGCAGATGGCTGCCAAGCGAGGACTTTCCGTGCGGCAAGTGGAGCAGATGGTTGCGCTGCGCGCCGCGAAGGCGCCGGGGCGCAAGGGGGCCTCCGTCGCCCCGCCCCTGGACCCCAACGTGCGCGCCGCCGTGCTGGAACTGGAGCGCACGCTCGGCACACGCGTCAAGATTGTGGGCAGCGCCAAGCGCGGGAGAATTGAAATCAAGTACTTTTCCGCGGAAGATCTGCACCGCATCTTCGAGTGGATGGTGCGGCGCTAGGAGGCCGCGCCCGGAGGAAGCGGTGTATATACTAGAGTGGGCAATATAGGCTCACATAATATGATATTAGTGGAGGCAGGCGCTTGACCGTGAACTGTTAACTGTTGCCTGCCCTTCCAAGGAGGCGGCCATGGCATGGGGTTTCGGGAAAGCCGGGCGGCGGCGCGAGTTGGCCGGGTTGCTGGACGAAGACATGGTGGGGCTGCTCGAGCCCGGGGTGGAAGTGGAAGGGAAGATGATAATCGCCTGCGGCATGGTCCGCCTCAACACCCATTTCAAGGGCGAGATCGCCTCCGCGGGCACGCTGGTGGTGGCCGACCAGGGGGAGATCGAAGGCGAGATACGTGCCAGACATCTCAGTATCGCCGGCAAGGTGAAAGGCACGATCCACGCCAGCGAGCGCCTGGAAATCAAAGAACACGGCGTGGTGCTGGGCGACGTCTACACGCCCTGCCTGGTCGTCTACCCCGGCGGCTACTTCGACGGCCAGTGCCACATGCCCACCCCCGAACCAGAAAAATCCCCCACCCCCGAACGCAGCTCCTAGGGGCGGGTTTGTGACCCGCCCCAGGGCAGGCCAGAGACCTGCCCTTACAAGAGACGCTTGGCGGCCCCCGAAAAGTCGGGGCAGGCGCCGGCCGCCGCTACAGGTCAGTTGGCGCCGGAAAGGGAAAGTTCGTAGATGAGGTCGGGGCGGCCGTCGCCGCGGAGGTCCCGCACGCGGATGTAGTAGGTCCCGTTATAGGGCAGCCAATTCGGGGGAGGGATATCCCCGCACGGGGTGTACCAACAGGGGGGTGGGAAGGGCGTCGAGCTAACGCTTATCCGGGAATCCTGGATGACGCCCGGGTCAATGTCGTCGTTCACAGCAATGGGGTTACAGCCGCTGTCAAGCAGTTCAATAATGGAATCCAGGTGCGAGTCCCGCGTCGTCGGGTCGTTGTCCAATTCCAGCCGCTGCGCAAAGATCTCGATGGTCACCTCTGCGCCGCCAGTTCCCTGAAAAGAATAAACGTCGATATCGCCGTAGGGGCTGATAGAGGCGCGAATGCGGCCGTTGGAAATCGGCGTGGCGCCCGCGGGGCAAGTGTCGTTGCTACCCAGGGCGTCTTTCTTCACCAGGATGATCAGCGGTTTTGAGTCTTGCTGCGGCGTCGCGCTGGAGTCCGTCGCCTGGACGGTAAAACTGCTCGGGGTGTCCGAGCCCACCACATCCAGGGTTCCCGCGATGCGTCCCGTGGCGGAGTCAAGTGCCAGAGTGCCCGGCAAGGTCCCGCCGGCGATGCCCCACGTTATGGGCGGGGTTCCGCCGACGCTGCCCAAAGTAATGTCGTAGTATTTCCCGCCGGTGCTCGGGGGCAATAGGGTGGTGGTAATCGCCAGCGGCAGGGCCGCCGCAACCGCAAAATTCAGAGCGTTTGAGGTCCCGCCCACCGGGGTGGGGTTAAAGACCGTCACCGGCACCGTGGCTGGGGTAGCGATATCGCTGGCCGTGATGGCCGCCTTCACTCGTCCGCCGTTCACAAACGTGGTTGTGCGGGCGGTCCCATTCCACTGCACCACGGAAGCGGGAACGAAGCCCGAGCCGTCCAGCGTCAGGGTGAAAGCGCTGGTGCCGGCAACAGCGCTGCTGGGCGTAAGGAGCAGCAGCGTGGGCGCCGGATTCTCAATGGTGAAGGCGAGGGCTGCGGTGCTGCCGCCGCCCGGCGTGGGATTAAAGACCGTCACATTCGCCGTGCCCCCGTTAGCAATGCTGCTGGCGGGGATGGCGGCAGTCAACTGCGTGCTGCTCCCAAACGTGGTAGTGCGATTGGCTCCGCCCCAGCGCACCACGGAGCTGGAGATGAAATTGGTGCCATCCACCGTCAGGGTGAAAGCGGCACCGCCGGCTGTGGCGCTAATGGGCGAGATGGAGGTCAGCGTGGGGACGGGATTCGAAGGGGGAGGCGGAGGCGGTGTACCTCCACCGCCGCCCCCGCAGCCGGCGAGCGCCAGAGCCAGGAGCAGGCTCCCCGCCAAGCAAGCCGCCGCGCCGTTGAACCGCCGTGGTTGCCGAGTTGTGCCGTGTGCCTTCACGATTATTCCCACCAGGGGTAGCGGAGGGGCCGCGTGCCCCTCCCGTGTTCTTTGCTGACTTGCTTCCTCTCTCGGGAGGGCCGTAAAGGCCCTCCCCTACAAGAACCTCGGGAGGGCCGTAAAGGCCCTCCCCTACAAGAACGGGTCATTGCAGCACTCACCGGGGTGAGCGGGCCATTGGCGTTACGGGCCGGCATCTTCCCAGGCGTCGTAGCGCGGCGGCGTGCCGATCAAGATCACATCCGTGCCCGTGCTCACCGGCGAGCCAGGGGCAACCGAAACCGTGGTTGCGGTGGCACTGCTACACGAGGCCGTCGCGCCACTCAGCAAGTACTCCGGCGTGCAGGGCGGCGGCGTCGGCAACAGGCTCGGCAGCGGGAACTGGAACCCATAGGTGCCAATTGGCCCCACGCTCGAGCCGCCCACAAAGGCGTGTTCGCCGGTGTTATAGATTGCCTCAACTTCGACGGTGTAGCTTCCGGGCAGCAATCCCGGCAGGACGTAGTAGCCGATAAGGGCCGGGTCGCGCGAGCCGTACTCGCTCCCCCCCCATGGATACACCGGGTTGCCTACATCCACCGTATACAGGAAACCCGAGACGCTGGAGACGGCAGTCACCAAGGCGTTGTCGGTCTTCCGCGCAATCACGTTGAAGCCTTGTGCGGGAGTCTGACCATCGGAAAAGAAGACATGGCCGGTGATGCGCCCCGTGCTCGTAGGAAAGGTCGATTCGGGGTAGAGTGCGGAGATCGCCGCAATGTCGTCCGTGGCCAGGGTGGACATGGCCGGTTCATCGATCAGGACCGGGAACATCGTCGGCACGCCTTCCAGGTCATCCGAGCCGGGCAGGCAATAAGACGTCAGGCAATTCAGGTTGATCTGGGAATGGTCGAGGCCGATCATGTGGCCAAACTCGTGGATCATGACGGCCTTGAAGCCCGTCACTGTGACTTCTGGGTTGGTAGCGCTCTTGATGTCATCAAGGAATATCCCATTTAATACCGCGTATCCTCGCAGGTAATAATTGCTGTCAACGCCATTACTGCTCGCGCAGGCAGGGGAGGCGAAGCCCAGGACGGTAGTCTTGTTCTCCTCGCCCAGCAGGGCCGCCACCGCGCTGCCGTCCAGGTCGTAAATGATGCTACGGTCCTTGGCAATGCTGCCGAGAGGGCCGCAGCCTTCGATGCTGTTGAGCACCGACAGGATATTGGAGGCGTCCACGTCAGCGCCAAGGTCGCCGGCCTTGCTGAAACCAATGTTAGCGGTGGGCACGTCCTCCCACACTTTGAAAGCCTGCGCCACCAGATCATCAGCCCAGGCTTTATTTTTGTTGCCCAGGCTGCCCAGGTCAGTCCAATAAGTAAGCGGGTTAATGGTCCAGATAAAAGGAACGCCCTCCGCCATCCCGGGCCCGCCCACGACGAGCGGCCCGCCGGCGCGCGCCGCAATCACCGCCAGCACCGCGAGAGCGAGCGCGACCGGAACAAGATACTTCAACCGAGAGGGCTTTTTCATTCCGTGCCCGCGACCGAGGCGAATTGTTTGACCACCGAAACCAAATCTTCCAGGGGAACAGGCCCGCGGGCCACACCCGCCAAGCGCGCCTGTTGGGGAGAAAGGCTCACGCCCGCCCGGGTAGCCGCCTCGGCGAGGTTTTTGAACAAGCCCGCATTGCGGAACTCATTTTCCACCAGTTCATTTCCCCGCTGGTCCCGCCAGATGTGAAAGCGCCCCTGTTCTCCCCCTATGGGAGAACTCAGGCCGTAGCGAGAGGGTTCCGGGAGGAAAAGGAGCAACCGCTGCCCCACGAGGTATCCGCGTTTTCCCATCCGGGCCTGCAGCCCGGGGAGGAACTCCCGAAAGGTCAGACGCTCCGCGGCACCGCCGTGTAGCGTCCGCTCAACTTGCAGCGTGACCAGAACCGTCGAAAGGTTGGGGTAGTCGGGATGACCCTCGTAGCGCGCCTCGACAATCCGCCCTTGGACAATAATGGGAGCGCGCTGTGAGAGCTCCGGCAGGGCGACCTGGCGATAGAGAAATTGCGCCTGCGCCTGCGCCGCCCAGGCCATCGCCAGCACAATGGCGAGCCCCAGGAGCCGCGCGCCGCGACCCCGGTCAGATTTCGCTTGGGGAATTGACCAGCCTGGGTTGTTGAGGTCGGCTTTCATAGGAAGTGGAACGCGAATTCTACCGCACCTAAATCTCCCAAACAAGCGAGCTTTCTTTATGTCGCAGCAACGTGAAAAGTTCCTCTTCCAGCAAAGTAGAAAGTTCCGGTTCAGGTAGGGCAAGTTGGGGGGATGAGCGAAGCGGAGCTGATGGGGATGAGCCAGAGGGAACGGGATCGTCTGAAGGTTTTGCACGAAGTGCAGAAGGGGCACTTGCGGCAGAAGCAGGCGGCTGGGGGTGCTAACTCCAGTCGCCCTACGGGCTCCTTCCGCTAGCGCCCCAGAGGAACTTTCTACTTTGCTCAGAACCGGAACTTTCTACTTTGCCTTGACAAGCTCGACAGCGTGTCTTGACATGGTGGGTGCGGGACTGTAGACTTGCAGATTAACCTATGGTAGGCACGCTGGCACATCATCACCATCATCACAGCTGTGGGGTGACGTGTCGGTGGGCGCCTGCATGACCTATAGGCGAAGCCGGAGGGGAAGATGGCCCGCTGACGATGAAATTCGGCGGGCTTTTTCGTTTTTGACCTGAGCTGTGTCGCCCGCTTGTACGGAAGGCGGCAGGTTCAGCGCCCATCAGCATTACGCAGGAAGGTGAAGGGATGGAGCCGAAATATACGGATGGATTAGTGCCGGCCATCATTCAGGAGCGGCACAGTGGCAAGGTGCTCATGCTGGGGTACATGAACGACGCTGCTTACCGCCAGACCCTGAGTTCCGGTTACGTGACTTTTTTCAGCCGCAGCCGGCAGAAGCTCTGGACCAAGGGGGAGACCTCCGGGCACCGGCTGCGAGTACGCGAGCTCCGCGTGGATTGTGATCACGACGCCTTGCTTATCCAGGCCGATCTGACCGGCCCGGGGTGCTGCCACCTGGGCTACAAATCGTGCTTCTTTCGCAAGCTCACCCCGGAAGGCGAAGAGATCTTTCTTCAGCGCGAGTTCGATCCCGCCGCTGTCTACGGCGATGCCAAGCAGGAGAGCCAAACATGAAGTTGAAGTTAGGGTTACCCAAGGGAAGCCTTCAGGACGCCACGCTGGAACTGTTTCGTCGCGCCGGATATGAGATTACCGTGAATCCCCGGTCTTATTTCCCGGGCATCGATGATGAGGAAATCGAGTGCATGTTGATCCGCGCCCAGGAAATGGCGCGCTACGTCGAAGACGGCATCCTCGACGCCGGCCTGACGGGCAAAGACTGGATTCTCGAGAACGAGGCCAGCGTTATCGAGGTCGCGGACTTGGTCTATGCCAAGCAGACCTTCGGCAAGGTGCGCTGGGTCCTGGCCGTGCCGGAAAAGGCTCCCTACCAGAGCGTCAAAGATCTCCAAGGGAAGATCATCGCCACGGAACTCGTCAAGGTGACGGAACGCTACCTGGCGCGTAACGCGGTGAAGGCCAAGGTGGAATTCTCCTGGGGCGCTACAGAAGTGAAGCCTCCGATCCTGGCCGACGCCATCGTGGAAGTCACTGAGACGGGCTCCTCGCTGCGCGCCAACGGCCTGCGCATTGTCGAGACGGTGCTGGAGTCGAACACCAAGTTCATCGCCAACGCCAGCGCCTGGGAGGACGCCTGGAAGCGCCAGAAAATGGAAACGGTGGTGATGCTGCTGAAAGGCGCCATCGAGGCTTCCGGCAAAGTCGGCCTGATGCTGAACGTCCATCGCGCCGACCTGGATAAGGTGTTAGCCGTCCTGCCGGCCCTGAAGCGCCCCACCATCTCGAACTTGAGCGACCCCGATTGGGTGGCAGTGAATACGGTGATTGATGAGAAAACCGTGCGGGAGATCATTCCGCGCCTGAAAGCCGCCAACGCCCAGGGGATTGTGGAATATCCGCTCAACAAGATCGTGATTTGAATGGTGAATTGTGAATGCTGAATGATCGGCGCTGAGTAGGTCCTAATTCATCATTGATAATTCAGAATTTGTATGCTCCGAATCATACGAAGCACGGACAAAGCGGCAATCGCCCGGTTTGAACGCGCCCGGCAGTCGAGCTTGGCCGAGGCAGAACGCGTGGCGCGGCGCATTCTGGATGCTGTTCGCCGGGGAGGCGACCGCGCGCTCATCCGCTATTCGCGGCGACTCGACCACATCGACCTCCGCAGAGAAGGGTTCACGGTCAGCCAGGACGAAGTGCGCCGTGCCTACCACGAAGTCCCCCTCGGTTTTGTCGGGGCGCTGCGTGTGGCAGCCAAGAACATTCAGGCCGTGGCTCGGCGTCAGTTGCCGCGCGCGTGGCAAATCAGGAACCGCACCGGGGTGAAGGTCGGGCAGATCATTCGGCCGCTGGAGCGCGTCGCCTGCTACGTTCCCGGCGGACGATTCCCCTTGCCCTCCACCGTCCTGATGAGCGTCATCCCTGCGCAGGTGGCAGGCGTGCGGGAAGTCATTATCACCTCACCGCGGCCTGCGCCTGCGGTCCTGGTGGCCGCGGACGTGCTGGGTGTCAAAAGAATCTTCCGCCTGGGTGGTGCCCAGGCTGTGGCTGCTTTCGCTTTCGGCACCCCGAGCGTCCCGCGCGCCGATAAGATAGTGGGGCCGGGGAACCGTTATGTCGCCGCAGCGAAGAAACTGCTGGCCGGCGAGTGCGGCATCGATTTCGTGGCCGGGCCAAGCGAGCTGGTAGTAATCAGCTCTTGCGGAAACCCCCGCTGGATTGCCGCCGACCTCGTGGCCCAGGCTGAGCACGACCCGGACGCCGTGGCGGTCTTCATCACCCTCTCACGCCGTCTGGCGCTCCAGGTGCAAGCGGCAGTGCAAAAGGTACTCGCCGAACTCCGCCTGCCTGTAGCAGCCAAGGCTTTATCGCGCCAGGGAGCCATCATCCTGACTCGGGATCTGGCGGAAGCCGCGGAACTCGCCAACCGGCTCGCTCCTGAGCATCTGATGCTGCTCAACGACGCGACTAAGCTGCTTGACCGGATGCAGTCCGCGGGTTCGATCTTTCTAGGCAGTTACAGCCCAGTCGCCGCGGGGGACTACGCCTCTGGGACGAACCACATTCTGCCCACGGGTGGCGCGGCGCGCCTGCGCGGTGGACTGAGCGCTATGGATTTCGTCAAGACCATTTCAGTGCAGCAACTGAGCCGCCGGGGGCTCGGGCGCCTGCGGCGCGCCATTGTGACTCTGGCGAATACCGAGGGGTTGAAGGCTCACGTCTACTCGGTGGAAACAAGATTCAGGCTGTAGCGGTGCTCTGCGCGCGTCCCGCCTTGCGGGATCATAGACCGCCACTACAGATCGCGAAACGAGGTTGCAGATTCATGGTCCGACCCCGTAAGTCGGTCGCACGCCTGCACAAGTATCGGCCGCCGCTCGAAGGGCGAGGCGGAAAGATGCGGCTCGACTTCAATGAGAACACAACTGGCTGCGCGCCGGAAGTTGTGCGTGCCTTGCGGCGGGCGCTGAGCGCGGACCGCCTTTCCTGCTACCCGGAATACGAAGCGGGTCGCAAAAGGCTGGCCAAGTTTTTCGGCGTTAGGCCCGAGGAACTGGTGCTCACCAACGGGACCGACGATGCCATCAACGTCATCTGCCAAGCCTTCGTAGAACCCGGGGATTTGCTGCTCGTCCCTGCGCCGACGTTTCCCGTCTACCAATTCTTCCACGAAGTCGCCGGGGGAGCAATGGAGCGCGTTTATTACGACGAGAACTTCCGGCTGCCAGTGCGAGATGTCCTGAAGATCCTGAAGCAGAGAATCCGCTGGGTGGCTTTGGCGAATCCCAACAACCCGACGGGAACGATTATCTCGAAGCGCGATCTGCGGATCATGCTGGAGGCAGCACCGAACACCGTCTTTGTGGTGGACGAAGCTTATTACGAGTTCTCCGGCGAGACGGTCCTCCCCTGGATCCGGAAATACCCGAACCTGATTGTGACGCGCACTTTCTCCAAGGCTTTCGGCCTGGCGGCCCTCCGCCTGGGATGCATTCTCACCAATGCGAAGGTGGCCGATGACCTGCGCCGCGGGCAGAATCCGTTTCCGGTGAATTCGCTTGCCCTGGTGGGCGGGCTGGTTGCCATCCAGCACGCGGGTTTTGCTCGCCGTTACGCCGCGGAGGTCTGCGCCAATCGCGCCACCCTCTGCCGGTGGCTCGAGGACCAGGAAATACCTTATGTGCCAAGCCAGGCGAACTTCGTTCTGACGCGCCTCGGCCCGCACGCCCCCGCAATCGCCCGGCGGCTGCGTGCCAGAGGCATCCTGGTGCGCGACTGGAACTATGATCCGCGCTTGCGAGGCTTCTTGCGTTTCACCATCGGCTCGACGGCGCAGACACGCCGCTTGATGAGAGAACTCCGGCAGATGCGCGACCTGATCGAGGCTCGCGCCAGCCGCAAGGACTGGAGTAAGTTCGCGACATTTTCCGCGACAGGATGGTTCGCATGAAAGCGCGCACCGCCAAGCTGCATCGTAAGACCAGAGAGACGGACATCCGTGTCCGCCTGAATCTGGACGGACGCGGCCGTTATGTGATTTCGACGGGCGTGCGTTTCCTCGACCACATGCTGGAGCTCTTCACCCGGCACAGCGGCTTTGACCTGGACCTCACGGCGCGCGGCGACCTCGACGTCGACCAGCATCACACGGTGGAAGATGTCGGCCTCGTGTTGGGACAGGCCGTGCGCGAGGCCTTAGGCGCGAAGAGAGGCATCAACCGCGCCGGCTACTTCGTGATGCCCATGGACGAAACTCTGGCGCTGGCCGCGATTGACTTGGGCGGGCGCCCGTACCTGGTGCTGAAAGCGCCCATCAAGGCGCGCCGCGTTGGCGATCTCGAAACGGAGTTGCTGGAGGACTTCTTTCGCGCCTTTGCCACGGCCGCCGCGGCCAACGTCCACCTAAAAGTCGCCTATGGTCGCTCCAGCCATCATGCCGTGGAGGCGCTGTTCAAGACCTTTGCGCGCGCCCTGCGTGTAGCCTGCTCGCGCGACTCCCGCTTGAAGCGTCAACTGCCTTCGACCAAGGGGCTGCTATGATCGCCCTCATTGACTACGGTGCGGGCAACGTGGGCTCAGTCCTCAAGGCCGTGCAGTACCTCGGGTACCCCGCCCAGCCCATCGATCGCGCCGAGTTGCTCAATGACGCGGAGAAAATCATCTTGCCCGGGCAGGGGCACTTCGGCGCGATGATGAAGGCGCTGGAAGAGCGGCGGCTACTCGACCTTCTGCGCACGAAGCTCGCGGCGGGCGTGCCCTACCTCGGCATCTGCCTCGGTCTCCAGACGCTCTACGCGGGAAGCGACGAAGCTCCAGAGATTTGCGGCCTGGGCCTTCTCGCGGGCCGGGTGAGACGCTTCGAGGCGGTTGCGAAAGTTCCGCAGGTCGGCTGGAACCAGATTCAAATGCTACGGGAGACGGGCCTTTTCCAGGGCGTGCGCGAGGGCAGCTTCGTCTATTACTGCCACTCGTATTACGGACCCGTGACAGAAGAAACCGTGGCGGTCACCGAATACGGCGAGACGTACGCCGCCGCCGTCGAAAAGGGAAACGTGTGCGCGGTGCAGTTTCATCCGGAGAAGTCCGGGGAAGTCGGACTGAAGGTGCTCCAGAACTTTCTGGAATCGTGAACCCAGGTGTTTGGTGCTGGGTTCTGGGTGCTGGGTGCTAGGAGCTGAGAATGGGCGCCACACAAAAGATTCAATCATACCGGGACTTGGAGGTCTGGCGGGAAGCCATGAAGTTGGCCGAGGTCTGCTATGAAGCGACCGCTGCCTTTCCTGCAAGGGAAACGTATGGCCTGGCAAGCCAGATTCGTCGGGCTGCGGTTTCAGTAGCTTCCAACATCGCTGAGGGGCACAGCCGTCGGACCCTTCAGGCATATCTGAACCATCTCTCGATTGCATTGGGTTCACAGTCGGAGTTGGAAACGCAGATTGAACTATCGCGCCGGCTGAAGCTCGTTTCAGAGGCGTTGGCCAAGGAGATCCTGGTGAAGGCAGAGCAAGTAGGGAGGATGCTCCACGCTTTGATGCGGTCGCTGGAGCACCGGAAGCCCGACAACCCGAACACCTAGAACCTAGCACCTAGCACCCAGAACCCGGTTATTTCTGACTATGTTCGCCAAGCGCATCATTCCGTGTCTGGACTGCAAGGACGGACGAGTTGTGAAGGGCGTCCAGTTCGTGAACTTGCGCGACGCCGGCGATCCGGGGGAATTGGCAGAGGCCTACAACCGCGCAGGCGCTGACGAGCTGGTGATGCTCGACATCTCTGCCGCGCGCGAGGGCCGCGCCACCCTGATGGATACGGTGAACCGTGTGGCGCGAAAACTCTTCATCCCCCTCACCGTAGGCGGGGGCGTGCGCACCCTCGACGACGCTCGCCGACTGCTTGCCGCCGGCGCCGACAAGGTCGCCATCAACACCGCGGCGGTCGAGACCCCTGACCTTATCAGCGAACTTGCCGGGCGCTTCGGCAGCCAAGCCGTGGTGGTGGCCATCGACGCGCGGGGGATTCGAAATTCGAAAAGCGAAACTGGAAAATCGAAACTGGAACACCGAAAAGTGGAGGAAGGGGAAGTTCGATTCTCGAATTTCGATTTTCGAGTTTCGGAAAGCCTCCCGGAAGGGCCCGCTCGTCCACGGTGGACAGTTGTTACTTACGGTGGCACACATGACACCCACCTGGACGCAGAGCAATGGGCGCAGCGTGTCGCAACGCTCGGCGCAGGTGAAATCCTGCTGACCTCCATGGACGCCGACGGGACGCAGGCGGGCTTCGATTGTGAGCTTACGGCTACCATCTCCCGGGCCGTGCCCATCCCGGTGATCGCCTCGGGGGGCGCCGGCGGCCCGGAGCACTTCGCGGAGGTCTTCTTGCGCGGCGCCGCGGATGCCGCGCTGGCTGCCTCCATCTTCCACTTCGAGACGCACTCCATCCGCAGCCTGAAGGAGTATCTGCGGGCGCGGGGCGTGCCGGTGCGGCTGACGTGAAGACGGGCGCACAGTTCACAGTCAACAGTCGAGAGTCGGGCTCTTTTTCTTCAACTGTTGACTGTCGACTGTTGACTGTGAACTTCTTTCAATGATCATCCCCTGCATTGACCTCATGGACCGCAAGGTCGTCCAGCTCGTCCAGGGGCGCGAAAAGGCCCTGGAGCTGCCTGACCCGCTCGCCGTGCTCGCGAAGTTCGCCGAGTTCCCGGAAATCCAGGTGATTGATCTCGACGCCGCGATGGGCCGCGGGAGCGCGGGAAACGCCGACATCGTCCGCCAGCTCTGCCAGCGAAAATCTTGCCGCGTGGGCGGCGGCATCAGAAGCGTCGCGCGCGCGCTGGAAGTGGTAAACGATGGCGCCCACAAGGTCATCGTGGGCAGTGCGGCTTTCACCGCCCAGGGCATTAACCACGACTTTCTGCGGTCTCTGGTCGCAGCCATTCACCGCGACAAGCTCATGATCGCCGTCGATTGCCTGGGTGACCACGTCGCCATCCACGGTTGGCGCACCGTCCTGCCACTCACCTCAAAGGAGGCGCTGCCGCAACTCGAACCTTTCTGTTCAGGATTTCTCTGCACCTATATCGAGGCGGAAGGGAAACTCCAGGGGACCAATATCGACTGGTTCCGCCAACTCCGTTCGCTGACCAGCCTTCGCATCACCGCTGCGGGCGGCATCACTGCCGACGAAGAAATCCGCGCCCTCGAAGAACTCGGCATGGACGCCGCGCTCGGCATGGCCATCTACCGCAAGGTCTTCCCTGAATTGTTCTTGAGGTAGGGGAGGGCACTGCCCTCCCGCGGGGCACTGTGAACCTACTTCGCACCTCAAGGCCTGAGTACTCCGAGAGATTTCAGTCGATGTAAAGGCGTGGGACGCGTTTGCCGATGGAGCAGAGAACCTCGTAGGGGACGGTGCCGAGCGACTGGGCGGTTTGGACGGCGGTGATCGAGCAGTGGTCGGACCTGCCGAGCAGCATCACCTCATCGCCCACGTCCACGCCGGGAATGTCGGTAACGTCGAGCAGTGTCAGGTCCATGCTGATGTTGCCGACGATGGGTGCATAGCGGTCGCGGACGATGGCGCGGCCGCGATTGGAAAGCGCGCGGCTCAAGCCGTCGGCGTAGCCCACGGGCACGGTGGCAATGCGCGAGGGCCGCCGCGTGTGAAAGGCAGCGGCATAACCCAGCGGCGTGCCACTCGGCACATCTTTAAGGTAAACCACGCGCGACTTGAAATTCAGGATGGGCTCGAAGGTCTCGAGCTCGCGCGCTTCCCGGTCCGGCGGCATGACGAGCGGCAGGCAGTAGCCGAACAGCAGCGCGCCCACGCGCACCAGATTCTCTGGGAAGGCCAGCCCCGCCAGCAGTGCCGCGCTGTTGGAGACGTGGATCCACTCCGGTGCGATTCCGGCGCCCCCCAATTCAGCAAGCGCCGCGCGGAAGCGGCTGGACTGGTCTTGGGTCTGCGTGGCGACCAGGTCTTCTGCGGAGGCCAGGTGGGTGAAGAAGCCCGTCAGCCGCAGGCCTTCCAGTTCGCGATAGTGGCGCAGGAACGACGCCAGGCGGTCCGGAGGCAACCCCAACCGGCCTATGCCCGTATCCACCTTGAGGTGAAACTCGATGGGCTGGCCGTAGCGGCGTGCGCACTGGGCGTAGATATCGAGGCGGGCCGTAGAAGAGACCGAAGGGGTCAGGCGGTATTCGATGAGGTGCGCGGGATCGCTCATGTAGAGTCCGCCGAGCAGGAGGATGGGTTGCGTGATGCCCGCCGCGCGCAACTCCAGGGCTTCCTCGACCGTGGCCACGCCAAACCAGTCCACGCCGCACTCGGCCAGGCTCTGGGCCACCGGGACAGCACCGTGCCCGTAGGCATCGGCCTTTACCACGGCCATGACCTTGCGCGAGCCGGCAAGCGCCCGGACTCGGGCGCAGTTCCGCCGCAGCTTGGAGAGGGAAATTTCAACCCAGGTAGGACGCAGGAGCTTGTCAGCGTGGGTATTCACTGGCTCTCGTTAAAGACTCTCTCCCGCGGCCCCGGGAGGCACGCCAGAGAAGCGGCCTGATCGCTCCCCGGAGCGTATTATGCCAGGGCCTCTGGCGCTGCTTCTGGCGGCTGCTCGCGAGCGATGTTCTCGAAGCGGACATAGACTCTCTGGAAGACCACGGGCACTTCTCCGGTAGGCCCGTTGCGCTGCTTACCGATGATGAGCTTGGTTTCGACGCCCAGCCTGTCCGTTTCGACTTCTTCGGCTGTTCGTCTCTCCCGGAAGATGAAGACCACCACATCCGCATCCTGCTCGATGGTTCCAGACTCACGCAAATCGGAAAGCTGCGGGCGCTGTCCAGGCCGCTGTTCGGGGGCGCGACTCAACTGCGAGAGCGCCAGGACCGGCACGCGGAGTTCCTTGGCAATGCTCTTGAGGCTGCGCGAGATGAAGCTGACTTCCTGGGTGCGGTTCTCAAACCGGCCCTGCCCGGCCACCAGTTGCAGGTAATCCACGATTAGCAGGTTCAGCCCCTTCTCCGCTTTCAGCCGCCGCGCTTTGGCCCGGATCTGCATGATGCTCGGGGCGGCAGAGTCGTCGACAAACAACGGGGCTTCGGCCAGACGGCCCAGCGCCTGAGTCATCTTGGCCCAATCCTCGCGGCTGGAAAAGCCGGTGCGGAGCTTGTGGCTGTCGATCCGCGCCTCGGAGCAGAGCAGGCGGATGAGGAGCGCCTCCTTGCTCATCTCGAGGGAAAACACCCCGACCACATTCCCCTTCGTGGCGGCATGCGCGGCGATGTTGAGGGCCAGGGCGGTCTTTCCCAGCGAGGGGCGGGAGGCGATGATAATCAGTTCCCCCGGCTGCAGCCCCGAGGTGAGGTTGTCGAGGTCCACGAAACCGGTTTCGACCCCCGTCACCCGCTGGCCGCGATCGAAGAGCACGTCGATGGTGCCGAAGCTCGCCTTGACGATGTCGCGCACACCCAGAAAGCCGGACTTCACCTTCTGTTCGGCGATTTCGAAGACCTGGCTTTGCGCGAGGTCGATCAGCGTTTCGGGATCGTCCGTGGCCTCCAGGCAGCGGGAGATGACGTTGTTCGAAGCGTTGATGAGGCGCCGGACCAGTGACTTCTCCTTGATGATGCGCGAATACTCGGTGATGCTGGGGGCACTGCCCACCGGTACGCCGTCGGTGAGCGCCGCCAGGTAGCCCGCCCCGCCCACTTTCTCCAGCAGCCCTTCTTTCGCCAGTTCCTCGGAAAGCGTCACCAGATCGATGGTGCGGCTCTTCTCGGAAATCTCCAGCATCTTCTCGAAGGTGAGCCGGTTGGCTTCCGAGTAGAAGTCGTCCTTAGCGACGACTTCCAGGGCGACGTTCAGCGCTCCGTTGTCCAGCAGGATGGAGCCCAGCAAGGCGCGCTCGGCTTCCAGGTTGTGAGGGAAGGTTCGATCGCTGACAGCGCTCGTGAGCATGGCACCTGGATAATCATCTTATTTGCGCCGCTTCCTCAAGTCAAATGTTGGTCTTCCCTGTGGAATTCCTGTAGAAAACCCAAAAAACCTGTGGAAAGCTCAGCCAGCTCAGTGGAAAAGTCTCCGCCCGGTGGGAAGAGTAGGACACAAGTGATAGGTTCCGGGATTCAGGAAACAAAGTCCAGGAAGGCAGCAGCGGGGTGGCGCATCTATAAGGTCATCGGCAGCGTCAAGGGACAATTTCGCGACGCAATTACGTACGGGGCGCGTTAGTGAGTCGCCGGTGCTTCCGCTTCTGGCTCGATCTTCACCTTGATGGTGGCGGTCACCTCGCGGTGGAGCCGGACCTGGACATCGTATTCGCCCAGGAGCTTGAGAGGTGGATCAAGCTGGATCTTGCGTTTGTCGATTTTGAAGCCCTGGCCGGCCAGCCCCTCGGCCACGTCCATGGCCGTGACCGAGCCAAACAACGTTCCATGTTCGCCGGCCTTGCGCAGGAAAGTGAGGGCGACGTCAGCCAACAGCTTCCCCAGTTCCTCGGCCTCGTCCTTTTCCTTGGCGCTCTGCTTCAGGAACTGAACCCGCTGCTGCTCCACCCATTTCCGGTTCTGCGCCGTGGCTTTGACCGCGAGCTTCTTCGGCAGCAGGTGGTTGCGGCCGTAACCGTCGGCCACATTCACCATCTGGCCGCGAATTCCCAGCTTGTCGACATCGTGCAAGAGAATGACTTCCATTCGCAAACTCCGTAAGGGCAATTGTCAGCGGCCACCAGCAGGTGGCTGCCGCAACGCAAGCGGCCGAGCCATCGCGCTCTCCGCCGGCGGCTTCGAGCGCGTTGCCTAAATGGCCGCGGCAAAGGGCAGAAGCGCGATGTTCCGGGCGCGCTTGATGGCCACCGTCAACGCCCGCTGATGGACCGAGCAGGTGCCGGTGAGCCGCCGGGGCAGAATCTTGCCCCTCTCCGAGACGAACTGCCCAATCAGTTTCACGTCCTTGAAATTAATCACGTCGATCTTCTCCGTGCAGAACTTACACACCTTGCGGCGGCGAAAGTACTGCTTCCGGCCTCCCGGTGCGCCGCCTTCTTTCCTGCTCGGGCGCTCCGCTGGGGGCGCGCCCGCTTTCGGTTCTGCCATGCTGGTTCACTCCTTCATGCTTGAGGTGCTTCCGCCGCCGCGGGGGCCGGCGGCGAGACGGGGGGCTTGGAACGCGGCCGCCGGGCTTCCTGCTTGGCGCGCAGCGCCTTGAACTTCTCCGCGCGCTCCAATTCCTCATCCACCCGCACGCTGAGAAACTTGATCACCGAGTCCGTCACCTTCAGGCGCCTCTCGAATTCCTTGACCGTGTCTCCGCCTCCCGCGAGGGTGAAGAGCACGTAGAAGCCTTCCCGATGGCCCCCGACGCGATAGGCCAGCCGGCGGCGTCCCATCTTCTCGGTCTTCTCCAATTTCCCGCCGGCGCTGGTGACCACGCCTTCCATCTGCGTGATGAGCTTGTCCACGTCTTCCTCGGGGACGTCCGGCCTGACGACAAAGATAATCTCGTATTTACGCATGGAACCTCATGATGGGGGCGAGGGAATCCGCCGATTGTAGCGGTTCATCGCCCTGGATATGCCTTCCTTCAAGATGACTCTTACGGCCTCACTCGCCTGGTCAAGCATCTCGGCCACCACCTTCAGGTCGGCCTTGCGCAACGGGCCCAAGACGTAAGAAACCAGGTCTTCGACCGGGCCTTCAGGTTTCACACCTATTCGCACGCGCCCGAACTCGTCCGCTTGGAGCGCGCCGATGATGGACTTCAAACCGTTATGGCTGCCGGCGCTCCCGCGCGGCCGGATGCGCAGCGACCCCAAGGGAAGGTCCACGTCATCCACCAGGACAATCAAGTCCTGGACCGGCAGTTCGTAGCGTTCTAACAAACGGGCCACCGCCATGCCGCTCAGGTTCATGAAGGTCTGCGGCTTGGCCAGCACCACTGGCTGCTCGGCGAGGTGGGTGGACGCCGTCAACGCTTGGGCCTCGCGCCGCGAGATCTCCACGCCACAACTCTCCGCCAGGTGATCCACCGCCATGAACCCCAGGTTGTGCGGCGTCAGATGGTACTCGTAGCCCGGGTTGCCGAGACCGACAATGAGCTTCACGCCGCCTTTTCCACCCTTGCAGCCGCCGCCCCACCATTGGGCGCCTTACGACTCTTTCTTCTCCTTTTCTTTCGTGCCTTCGGCCGCTTCTGCTTCGCCCTCTTCCTCCGCCTTGCCCTTGCGGATCACCTCCGGCTCGGCAGGCGCAGCCTCGACGACTTCCGCCGCCGGCTTCTCCTCCTCTTCCACCCGCAGCGCCACCACGTGCGCTACGACGCGTGTCGGCTCCGTCAACACTTCGACTTTCTCGCCCACAGGCAGGTCGGCCACACGCAGGTTGTGGCCGATGGTCAGCTCCGTTACATCCACGGTGATGTGGTCCGGGATGTCGTCAGGGAGGCACTCGACCTCTACCTCGCGCAGGACGAACTCGAAGACCCCACCCTGCACCTTCACGCCTTTGGCCTCGCCGGTGATGTGAATGGGGACTTTGAGCTTCAGCCGGGTGTCGCGGGCCACGCGCACCATGTCCACGTGCAGCAGGTCGCCGTGGGTCGGATCCACCTGCCAGTCCCGCAGCATCACACGGGCGGGCGCTTTACCCCGAATGTCCAGCGTGAAGATGGCGTTGTGGCCGGACTCGGAGTGGAGGATCTCGGTGATTTTCCGGGGGTCGACCACGATGGGGATCGCCGGCCCGCCGCCCCCGTACACCACGGCCGGGATGCGTCCCGCATGTCGCAGGCGTCGCGCGGCGTTCTTGCCGAAATCCTCCCGCGTCTCCGCCTCCACATTAAGAACTTGAGTCATACTCTTTTGCTCCTCGCAACTTTGGGTCCTGCGGGCCGGGGAAGGCGGCCCCTCCTCCGATTCAGATAAAGAGCTTGCTGACCGAAGTCTCCTCGTGAATGGACCGAATGGCCGCCGCCAGCAACTTGCCCACGCTCAAGACCTTGATTCTCGCGCACTTCTCGCCCTCGGGCGAAAGCGGGATGGAATTGGTGGTCACAATCTGCTCCAGGCGCGAATCGCGAATCTTATGAATCGCGTCACCGGCAAAAACCCCGTGCGTGCAACACGCGTAAACCTTCTCCGCGCCCTTATCGAGCAAGGCATTCACGCCCCGCAGCAGCGTTCCCCCCGTATCAATCATGTCATCCACCATCAGGCAGGTCCTGCCGGAAACATCGCCGATCACGTTCATCATCTCCACCACGTGGGCGTCTTCCCGCCGCTTGTCAATGATCGCCAGGGGCACGCGCAGCCGCTTGGCAAACGCGCGCGCTCTTTCCACCCCGCCGGGATCCGGAGAGACCACGACCAGATTCTTCAGCTTGAGCTTGCGGAAATAGTCCACGGTGACGGGCGTGGCGTAGAGATGGTCGACGGGAATATTGAAATAGCCTTGAATCTGGCCGGCGTGCAGGTCGAGCGCCAGGACGCGATCTGCGCCGGCGGAGGTCAGCAGGTCCGCCACCAGCTTGGAGGAGATGGGCACGCGCGGCCGGTCCTTCCGGTCTTGCCGCGCGTATCCGTAGTAGGGCATGACCGCCGTAATCCTCTCCGCCGAGGCGCGGCGAAAGGCGTCCAGCATGATCAGGAGTTCCATCAAGTTGTCATTCACCGGACGGCAGGTGGGCTGGATCACGAAGACGTCCGCGCCCCGGACGTTCTCCTGGATCTGTATGCGCACCTCCCCGTCGGGAAACCGTCCCACAAATGCCTGGCCCAGAGACACTCCCAGGCACTCGCAAATCTCCCGGGCCAGCGCCGGGTGGGCATTGCCGGAGAAAATTCTGAGTGGGTGCCGGTTCTTCTCCGTCATCGTCGTATCCTCACGCGCGGAATTTCGCTCTCCCGTGCCTGCTAGCTGGCTGGGAGGCCTGGATTCGAACCAGGGTTCCATGCTCCAAAGGCATGTGTCCTACCACTGGACGACCTCCCAGCAACGGACCAGTGACAAGTGACCAGTGACGAGTTCCAAGTGATGAGCCAGTCCGTTCTCGTCACTCTTCACTTGTCACTGCTCCTAAACAGCAAACGCTGGTACTCGCGGCGCGGCAGCGTTCGCGTCCGGAACGTCTGCCAATCTCCAGGAACCAATCGCGCGGCGCGAACCAGTTTTGGGGCGGAGTCAAAAAGGGCAAAGACGGCGGAACCGCTGCCCGTCAGGGAGGCTATTTCGGCTCCGGCCCGGATGAGCTGGCGTTTCAGACCTGCCAGCTCTGGCCACCTCGCGAAGACGACGCGCTCGAAGTCGTTTTCGGCCGGTCCCCAATTCTCCAGGGGAAGTGGTGGCCGCACGCCCAGAAATTCTATGTTAGGGCCATGGCGCGGTTTTGTCAACCGCAGACGCGCCAGCCGGCCCGCTTCGCGGTAAGCCTCGGCAGTCGAAACCCCGAAGCCAGGAAACACGATCAAGCAGTGCCGGCGCGGAAGATCGCCGAGCGGGAAAACCTCCTCCCCGCGCCCGATTCCCAAGGCGCGGCCGCCCCAGAGGAAGAACGGGATGTCGGAGCCAAGTTGGGCCGCCAGCCGGAGTTGCTCAACCGCGTCCATTCGGTTGCCCGTCAGCCGTTCCAGTCCGAGGAGAGTTGCCGCGGCATCGCTACTGGCGCCCCCCAAACCCGAGCCCGCCGGGATGCGTTTGGCGAGACGAACACGGATTCCGCCCCGGAATTTCCGCGCCTGCCTCCACAGTTCGCACGCCCGATAGACGAGGTTGCCCCGTCCCGCGGGGATCGCGGGGTCGTCGCATTCCAGGAAGATCCTACCTTGCCGTCGCGCCAGGGAGATTTCGAGCGAATCGTGCAGCGCCACGGTCTGGAAGACGGTGCGGATTTCGTGGTAACCGTCCGGCCTTTTCCCGACAATCTTCAAGCCGAGATTGATTTTGGCAAAAGCGCGGAGTCGGATGCTCGGTTTCAAGGCCGGTGTGAAGGGAAGCGAATCCCGGAAGGCTCAGCGCAGAAGTCTGCCTCAGCGCCGGGCGGACTTTTCTCGAGCCAGCCGGAGCTTGAGTTCGTCGAGCTGCTTTTGGAGCTTTGCGGCCTGCTCGGCGTCGAAATCACTGCTGACGGCGTTGGGCCACGCTTTCAGGGCGCGTTCCCACGCCTCTTGTGCCTGCTGCCTCTTGCCCATCTGCAAATAGAGATGGCCCAGGTGTTCCTGGATGGTCGGATCGCTGGTGAGGAGGCGCGCCGCCTTCTCCAGGGGAGGCTCGGCCAGAGCCAGGCGGTTCATCTTGAAATACGCCCATCCCAGGCTGTCCAGGTAAGCGCCGTTGCTGGGCTCGAGCTCCAGCGCTTTCTGGATGTACTTCACCGATTCTTCCAGGCGCACGCCCCGGTCCGCCAGCATGTAGCCCAGGTAGTTACACGCGGGGGCATTCAGCGGATTGGCCGCCAGAACCTTCTTGAACTGCTCTTCTGCCAGATCGTATTTCTTCTGCCGTTCGTAAATCGAGCCCAGCATGAAGTACGGATACTCCTGGTCGTCCGGTTTCACGCTCAGGGCCAGCGCCTGGCGAGCGGCCGCCTCCGCCTCCGGGAAGCGTTTGGCCTGGGAATAGGCTTGCGCCAGAGCGAGATGGATCTCGCGGTCGGCGGGCGTCTTGTTGAGCATGGCCTGAAACTGCTGGACAGCCTCCTCGAGGTGCCCGCGCTCACTCCAGAGCGACGCGCGGAGCATCCGCAGCGGCCGGTCCTCAGGAAACTTTTGCACCGCGGCGTCGGCCTCGTCCATAGCCTTCTGGGGTTGCCGGCTTAAGCGCAGGGTTTCGATAATCAGCGCCGTGCTGCGCGGGGCAGGTTCCTTGCCCAGCGTCGCAATCTGCTTGAAGACCTCGACGGCTTGGTCAAATTTCTCCTGCGAACGATAGATCTGCCCCAGGCGTTCCAGAAAAACGGCGCGGTTGCTGGCCTCGCTGGCCGTGTACTGTCCTTCCGGTCGCTCGGACTGTTTCAGCAATCCCTGGAGGATCTGGATAGCCTTCTCTTCGTTGCCCTGGAGATCCTCCAAGATAACCTGCTGGAAGGGAACCTCGAGGCTGTCGGGCATCAGGGTGCGGGCCCGCTCCAGTTCCTGGCGCGCCTGCTCGAACCGGCCTTCCTGCCGATCGAGTTGTCCCAGCCGCAGGTAGGTGGGGCCGTCCTCGGGGTCTGCCTTGAGGATTTTTTGCAGTTCCGTCCGGGCCGCGGCCAGCTTCCCGGCGCCCATCAAAGCCTCGGCGTAAGCACGACGAATCTCCTGGTTGTCCGAGTCCTGGGCCAGAGCCTTCTCATACATCGCCACGGCGCTGTCCAGATCCCGAGCCTGCAGGTAAGCGAATCCCAGCATCGCCAGGAGCCCCGTGTCCATCTCGTTCTCGGGAATGCGCTTGAGCAGCGCGATGGCCTGATCGTAGTCTCCGTGGTCAAGATAGAGCTGCGCGAGATTGGCTGCCCCAGCCCTCGAGTTGGGGTCGGCATTCAAAACCTTCTTAAACGCCTCCTCCGCTTTCCCACTCTGGTTGTTTAACCGGTAGAGGCGCCCCAGAACCAGGTAATTCTCCGTTTCGGAAGGTTCCAGGCGGCTCAGGGCCTCGAAGTGCTCAATGGCTTTGCGCAGACTTTCCTTCGCCACCTTGTCGGGTTGGGGGTCACCCAGGTTGCGCCAGTAAAGGTTGGCCAGCAGGCGGTGGGCATCGCTTTGATCAGGATTGATCTTGAGGACGGCTTCGGCATCCCGGACCGCGTCGGCAAGGCGTCCCATGCGCCAGTAGAGTTCCGCCAGCTCGACGCGCAGAAAAAGCGATTCCGGGTCAGCTTCCATCGCTTTCTTGTATTCGGCAATGGCCCGTTCCACGAAGTCGCCACGATTGTTGATGCCCGCTAACTCCTTGTACCGGCGGGCCAGCATGTAGTGGTAGTAAGCCGCAGAGTGGTCTGGCGTCGCTGCGGCACCCTGCGCGCCCGACGCAGCAGGACTAGGGTTCTGGGCGCCCACTATGCCACTTGCCACAAACAAAAAAAGGCTGATTCCAGCCGCAATTTTCTTGGCCAAAGTCTGCATCGTCCCTTTCTGCCCCGCCTAAATTCTTCACGTCATTATGGCATGGGGGCAGGCACCTGTCAAAAGGCGGCTCCGCCTGTCTGTCCCGTGTTTCCGCGCCGGGGCTACCCCTCAGGTCCTGCCAGGCCAAGGCTGGCAGACAGTCTTTCTCGCGTGCCCGAGGCATGCACGAGCGCCTCAGGATACTGGTACCTGAATTTCCCGTGATGAGGGGTCCGCGCGAGCGCGCTAGAATGGCCTGCTCGGCGCGGCACCATCAGTCGTCCAGGATGATAAGAGCTGTGGGTTTGGGTCGCGTCAGATTCCTCTTCGCGACTTGGCGCTCGCGGTCACGCGCATTTCACCGCAGCCTTGCCCAGGAATTCGGCGGCGTCGCCGAGTTCTTCCTCGATGCGCAGCAACTGGTTGTACTTGGCCACGCGGTCAGTGCGGCTGGCTGAGCCGGTCTTGATCTGCCCCGTGCCCATGCCCACGGTGAAATCGGCGATGAAGGTGTCTTCGGTTTCGCCCGACCGGTGTGAGACCACCGCCGTGTAGCCGTGCCGGCGCGCCAGCTCGATTGCCGCCACGGTCTCGGTAACGGTTCCGATCTGGTTCAACTTGATGAGGATGGAGTTCGCGACGCCTTCCTCGATTCCCCGCTGCAGCCGTTCGGTACTCGTCACAAAGAGGTCGTCGCCGACCAACTGGATCTTGCTTCCCAACTCCTTGGTCAGGATGCTCCAGCCTTCCCAGTCATCCTGGGCCAAGCCGTCCTCAATCGAGATGATGGGATACTGGCGAACCCAGTCGGCGTAGAGCCGGACCATCTCCTCCGCGGACTTCTTCGACTTGTCGGACTTGAAGAAGACATACTCGCCGTCCTGGTACATCTCACTTGGAGCCGGATCGAGCGTCAGACAGATGTCGTGCCCTGGCGAATAGCCTGCCTTCTCGATGGCCTCCAGGATCAACTCCACGGCCTCGACGTTGGACTTCAAGGCCGGTGCAAAGCCGCCCTCGTCGCCCACGGAAGTGTTATAGCCTTGGTCTTTGAGGACCTTCTTCAGCGTGTGGAAAGTTTCCACGCCCATGCGCAGCGCCTGCGAAAAGCTCTCCGCGCCCACAGGCATAATCATGAACTCCTGAAAATCGACGGTGTTATCGGCGTGGACGCCGCCGTTCAGGATGTTCATCATGGGCACGGGCAGCCGGCGCGCCGAGAGCCCGCCGAGATAGCGATAGAGGGGCAGGCGCGCCGAGCGCGCAGCCGCGCGGCACACGGCCATGGAGACGGCAAGGATGGCGTTGGCCCCCAGGTTACCCTTGTTCGGTGTGCCATCCACCGCGATCATCCGCGTGTCGATTTGCGACTGCTCGCTGGCGTCGCGCCCGCCGAGTTCCCGGGCGATGACCGTATTGATGTTCTCGACGGCCTGCAAGACCCCTTTGCCCAGGTAGCGCCGCTTGTCGCCGTCGCGCAATTCGAGTGCCTCGTGTTCACCCGTCGAGGCCCCCGAGGGCACGGCGGCACGCCCAAATGCGCCATCCCGCAGGTGCACGTCCGCTTCGACCGTGGGATTGCCCCGCGAATCCAGAACCTCGCGTCCTACAATCAGATCAATTTCAGCCATAGAATCAATCCTCGAAGTGGTTTTGAGCGAAGCATTCTAACACAAGCACACCACCTCAAGGCGGCTCGAACCTTGTGTGGGGCGTTTTGCCAGACAATGCAAGAGACTCATCCAGATGCTATCCGGGTGCCAGCGCTTCCTTCTCCGGCCGCGCCTGGATTGCGGCCAGCTCTGCGTCGATTCTCCGCAGGAACTGAAGGCGGGAAAGTTGCTGCTGCGCAACTGAAGAAGTCTCCGCATCAGCGTTCTCGCGGATTGTCGCCGCGCGTTGTAGAGCTTGACGAACGGAGGCACGGGTGCGCTCGACGTGGCGGTCCAGCGCGCGGAGGTAGTCCGTAACGCTCTGCTCCAGGCGATCTCCCAGGTCGGTCTTCAGCCTTCCAACATTGCGGTACAACTCCTCTTGTGCCGTTTGCCCCATCCGGTTGGCAAGGTAACGCACAAAGAGTCTTCCCGGCAGCAACAAAGGAAACTGCCCCAGTCCCCAACTGACGATCTCGTCCACTCTGATGCGGAAGGTCGAATGGGTGGTCAGCCGATCAGGCAGGGAGGCGGCAATCCAAGTGAAGCCAAACTGCTCGGCGGCCACTTGTTGAATCTGTTCCACTGTTTTCGCGGCCTCCGAAGAGAACCGCGCGGTCAGGGCCTCGAATTCCTCAGCCACGGCCTTCTCTTCTTCCATTTTCCAATCTTCTAAGACCTCGGAGATCTTGCGGCGAAGCTCCTGGTCCACCATGGCAACCAGTTCGCCCTTGGACGCGCGTGAGTAATGCTGGACTACCGTTTTCAGATGGCGCGCCAAGTTGTCGATCTCACCCGCAACATATTCATTCAGGCGCTTTTCCAGGCTGGCTTCGAAGGCTCGGATTTCGCCCCGCAGAATGTAAGCCGCCTCGCGGTGGCGTTGGTCGAGCGCTTGCCAAGTCTCTTCGATGGCCTGAATCTTTGCCTGCAATTGCGCGGCGTCCATAGCGCACGCACGTTCTTCCAGTTCGAGTGCCAGGTGTTCATTCTGGATCAATCGCCGCAGTGAAGAACAGGTCGAGCGCAGCAGAAGATCGCCTTTGTGAGCCGCAAGAAACTGCCTTAGCGCCCTGGCCAGTTGAGGAATGTTGCTGTTTTCCAACGCATCAAGGTCGCTGTTTTCCCGCTCGTCCAGGCTTCTTCGCGCAGACACTGGATAAAAACGTAGCTCGCCGGTGGGCATCTGCTGGCGAATTGTCTGGCGGGCAAACTCCAGGATCTCGTTTCGTTCTGAGTCATTCACTTGGTCAGCCTTATTCAGGATGAAGAAGATTCTCTCCACGTGGGCTCGAATGTGGTGAAGGAATTCCAACTCAACCTGGCTGAGCGGCGATTCCGGCGAAAAAACAAAGACGGCGGCGTCCGCTTGCGGCACAAACCCATAGGAGATCTGGGTGTTGTGCTCGAAGATCGAGCCGATGCCAGGAGTATCCACGAGACATAGTCCATCTGCCAGTCCGGCAGCAGGATAAGTCACCTCAACCTGGGCCACTCGCTTTTTGTTTCGCGGGTTACCACGCTCGGTCACGAAATTAGGAAGTTCCTGCAAAGGAACCTGCCGTATGTGCCCGTCAAGGAACTCGACACGTCCACATGCTTCCCCACCATACCGAACGATGGTCACGATGGAGGTCAGCGGTAAGACTCCCGTCGGCAGAAGGTCAACGCCAAGCAAGGCGTTCAACAAAGTTGTTTTGCCCCGTTTGAATTGTCCCAGGAAAACCAGGTAAAACTGGCTTTCCTGGAACTTGTTGTAAAGGGAAATAAATTCCTGGTTCGCCTCGGCCGAAAGGACCTCCGCCGCGGCCTGGTGGATGCGCTCGAAGATACTCCTGAGAACCTTGTGCGCGTCTTCCTCTAAACCGGAGTCTGTGTGTCCACCCTCACGGTTCTCGCAATAGCGGTGCATCAGCTCGCCACTCATGGGCAAAGTCTTTCTCTCACTCTCTCGGGTTTTGGGAGCTTCTCATACCCCCTCATCAGAGAATCGAGGTGCAACAACCCAGTCTTAGGACGTAACCCAGACTGATAATGCGGTTCCGCGGCAAGTGCACACATCTGGACGATAGCTCCCGGGATGCGACCACTCAGGCGCAAAACCTCCTGGCGAAAAGTCGAAAGGTCTAAGTGCGAGAGAGCAAAGCCTTCGATGCAGGACTCCACCAGGCTGCGCGCCGCAGTCTCCGGAAGAGGGGCAAGAGACAGCCGGTGTTTGTTGCTCCAAAGAAGGTTCAACAAATGGTCCGCAGCCCTGCCTTGGAGGCTTCTCGTCAGCAGATAAACCGGCGTGTCACGCATCCAAACCAACTCTCTAATCACCTTCGCAACAGGTGGAGTCATTACAGAAACCTGATCCAGGAAGATGCAATAGCTGCGCCTTTCGACGCTGCGATAGAGCGTACCTTTGAGGTGGCTGGAGGGTTGGGCCTTGAGCCAGGCTTCGAAATCACTACTGCCAAAGCCATCGGCCCGCATCTGCCGCCTCAAAGTCGGGTCCTCCGCTGCATTGAGGTTTCGGAGAAGACGACTTAGCGTCCCGCGTAACCCGGCAACAGCGGACAGGTAGATACAAGACTTATGCTGATCCCTCCGAAGGTCTTTCAACACCTCCAACACCAGCCTGGTCTTTCCGATTCCTGCGGGACCAGAGATCAGGAGGCTTTGACGTTCCTTGATTGCTGCGAGCAAACGGGCGGCTTCCGCCTCTCGATTGAAGAAAACCTCGGAGATCAAGGGTTGATCGGAAACCTGCATCACCGCATCACCTCAGCGGAAGCGGTAGACAACTGCCCCGCCCAACAGCATCAGGCCGGCGGCACAGGCAAACGCCACCGCAGGCGAGATTGCCGTCCACAATGTACCCACCATGACGCTGGCGACGAGGTCACCAACGCCATTAACTGTTCCCATCACACCGTAAGCAGTGCCGCGTATTTCCGGCGCGACCAAATCTGCTGTCAGCGCGCCTTCAAGAGTGTCTTCAATCGCGATGTATGTTCCTCCCAAAGCAAACAACAGTAACAGGTATGACAGCGCTGAAACTTCCCACAAAAACGCCACTACAAAGCCTATTGTCGTAAGAGCACCGACAAGGTAGCCCAGAGCCAGCAATCCCCGGCGACCCCACCGATCCGAAAGCGCACCCACCGGGTAGGAGGCGGCCGCGTAGAAAACATTGCGGGCCACATAGAGCAGGCCAGCGATCTGCGCGGCGCGGCTCACTCCATAAGTGGGAGTCAGCAACTGGGTGGCGGCAAGAATCAACAATATATGGGCGTAGTCTCCCACCCCAAATGTTCCGACGCCCCACAAAAAGCGCCGAAACGGCACCGGCAGATTTCCAATTGCGGCCCGGAACTTCCCTTCGGAACGCGGATAACGGGTTTCCCGAACCAGTGCTGCAAAGCAAACCGCGGAACCCAAGCCAGGAATCAGCGTGAGTAGAAACACGATACGGAAAGGACCGGAGAGGTCTGCGGCGTGGGGTTCCAGGTACGCCAACAATCCCACGGCCAGCAGGGGGCCAATGATTGCCCCCAGTGTATCTCCTGCGCGATGAAATCCAAAGGCCTTGCCTCGTGCTTCTTGGGGGACCGAATCCGCTAACATCGCGTCCCGCAACGGCCCTCGGATGCCCCGACCAAACCAGGCCAATACGCGGCCCGTCAAGATCAGCGGCCAACCGTGCGCCAAGGCAAAAAGCGCCTTGGCAATTCCGGTCAGGAGATATCCGCCCACAGTGATAGGCTTGCGGTGACCAAGCCGGTCCGAAAACCAGCCGGCACCCAGTTTCACGAAACTGGAGGTGGCGTCTGCAATACCTTCAATGGCACCCAAGGCTGCGGCAGAAACTCCCAAAACCGCAAGAAACCCTGGTAAAGCGACTGTTGCCATCTCGTGTCCGGCGTCGGAAAGCAGGCTCGTCAACCCCATCCCGAGAACGTTCCGGTTCAACCAGGCCACCCGAGGCTGACCCAAAGGTTCTGCTGTGATCTTCGCCATCTGCATCAAGCACCCGCCTCCGAGCTGGAGAAGGCCCTGCGCAGGCTGCCCGTCTCAGCTTCGCGGTCCAAGAATGGCAATTGCCCCATCTGCGCCGCCACATTGGAGACTGAGCTTTGTCCTGCCGGATTCATCTTCTTCTACCTACACGTTCATTCTCATTGGAACTCTGCAACCGGGCCAGAGCACGGTGCGCTGCCAGCCTGACCCTGATTGCTCCCTCACGACTCAGGCGTTCCAAATAAGGCTGCGCGCGCCTATCGCCGATCTGACCTAGCGCGATCACGGCAGCTTCCTGAAGGTAGAAGTCGGGGGTAGATAGTGCCAGGGCAATAAGCGGCTCGACGGCAGCCACAGCTCGCCGTTCTCCCAAAATAGTTGCCGCGCGAACAGGTGTTGTGGGTTCGGGGTGTCCGAGAGCCCAGATCAGTTTCTCCTCGTAGCTTTCATTGGCTGACTGCCGGAGACGCCCGCCGCACCTGGGACAGCAGTCGTTGTTGTCAGCCTCGCTCCAACATTTTGGACAATACCGAACCATCTCTGTTTCTTCCCGCCACGGATAACTGCCGCAGTGCGGCTAACCTCCAGGCCGGACTTCCGTGGTTTCCGTCCCTAAGACGCGGCCAATGTGCTCGATGAGTTCCAGCAGATGACGGATCTCAACTTTCAAGTACTTTGCCAAGTCTTCGGGAACCTTTCCATAACCCTTGAGATAATCGGGGTGTAACTCCTCGACATTGACGCTCATCGCTACGACTAAGACGTTTGCATACCGTTTTGCATGGAGGCGGGCGCGCTCCAACCCCAGTTCCGATTTGATTAGAGCGATTCTCGAACGCAACTCAGCAACCAGTCTTTCTGCTTCGCCCGCCCGTTCTTCTGGCAGAGCGTCGCGTTCTGTGAGCGTCCTATCTACGGCCCGGAAAAGCTCCATGAGAGCCAGCGCCGATTCCTCCAGAGCGCGCAAGCGCACGGATAGGGCGTTGCGGTGCTCCTCACTGACTCGTGACCTTAGACTCTCCGTGTGCCTGCACATCAGTTACCCATGCAGTGGCAGTCCCGCTAGTTGACTACGAGGATGCAGCTGGGAGGGCGGGAGGACAAAAAACCTCCTACCAGGACCCGAAGCCGCAGTAGGAGTTATCAACCCGCTGAAAGGGTGGTTTCTTAGGCGAACTCCATCGCCCTACAGGTGTAATATTAACCTCCTTTCTGCCGTTATTCAAGAGGCTAAGGGCAGCTAGGGGTCGGAATTCGTTAACGGCGGCAGGAAAGAGACAAGGCGTAACGAGGCAGACCCCCATTTGTCTCCGAGGAGGTTGAGATGAGAAGGATCGGAAAAGTTATTCTTTGGCTGATCGCCATATTCCTGGTGATCGAAGTACTTGCCATCACGGTGACTTACTTCTCGCGCCGCATCGGGCCCAATACGGTGGTGACGCTGCGGCTGGAAGGTGCGATCGAGGAGCAGCCCCCGCAGGATGCACTCTCGGAGGTGCTGTTTGGCCCGCAAACGACCGTCACCAACATTGTCGAGGCCTTGGACCGCGCCGGAAGCGACCCGCGCATCACGGGAATCGAGGTGCGCGTGAGCGAGTCCACGATGAGTATGGGCAAGATCCAGGAAATCCACCAGAAGATCCGCGAGTTCAACCGCAAGGGAAAATTCAGTGTGGCTTACCTGGAATTTGCCACCAACCGTTCCTACTATCTCGCCTCCGCCTGCCAGACGGTAGTGCTGCTGCCCACCTCCCTGCTTCATGTCCGCGGGCTGATGACTTCCACCACCTTCCTGCGCGGCACGCTCGACAAGCTCGGCATCTACCCGGACCTCTACCACATTGGCGATTACAAGAACGCCATGAACGTATACACGGAGAAGAAATACACTCCGGCCCACCGCGAAGCCGATCAGGCGTTGCTGGAGGATCTCTACCGGCAGTTCTTGCGCGGCATAGCGGAGGGGCGGGGGATGAAGCTGGAGGAAGTGGAGAAGGCCGTCGCCAAGGGTCCGTATACGGCCCAGGAGGCGCTGGCCGCGCGGCTGGTGGATCGGGTGGCCTACGCGGATGAGGTTCGCGACCTGGTGAACCAGAAGAACCGGGGAAGCGAAAAACGTCTGAGTCTGGGCGAGTATCTGCGGCGGACAGAGCGCACGGGGGGATCCAAGCTGGCCATCATCTATGCCACAGGGACGATTCTCCCCGGCCGCAGCGGCGACAGCCCGTTTGGGGGGCCCGTGATGGGCTCGGAAACCATCGCCGAACAGTTCCGCCGCGCCCGTGACGATGCCTCTGTGAAGGCCGTCATCCTGCGCGTGGATTCCCCGGGCGGTGTGGCCTTCTCCTCCGAAGCCATTCGCCGCGAGCTCCTGATAACGAAGCGCGTGAAGCCGGTCGTGGTTTCCATGTCGGACGTCGCAGCCTCCGGCGGTTATTTGATTGCCATGTCCGCGAATCGGATCGTCGCCGAACCCGGTACCATCACCGGGTCGATCGGTGTCGTCGGCGGGAAGTACAACGTCCTGGGACTTTACCAGAAGCTGGGACTTTCCAAGGAATACATCACCACCACCGAGAACTCGACCATCGACTATCCCTTTCAGAATTTCACCCCGTCGCAGCGCGAATCGATCCTGAAATACATGCGGGACATTTACAGCAGCTTTATCCAAGGCGTCGCCGAAGGCCGTCACATGAAGGTGGAGGCTGTGGACAAGATCGGTCAGGGGCGGGTCTGGTCCGGCGAGCGTGCCCGCCAGCTTGGGCTGGTGGACGAGCTGGGCGGCCTGGACGCTGCCGTCACCGCGGCGAAGGCCCTCGCCCGGATCCCCGCGAGTGAGCCGGTGAGCTTCGTGTACCTGCCGCCGCCTAAGACCCTGATGGAGAAGATCCGCGACTTGGCCGGCGGGGCCACGCTCCAGGCGCGTAGCCTCACGCTCCGCCAGTGGTTACAGAGCGTTGAAGCCCTGGCACGCACGCCCGCTTGGACACTCCTGCCCGCCGTGCCGGAAGTGGAGTAGGGATTAGGGACTCGGGGCTCGCGACTCGGGACTCGGGGCTCGGAGAAAGATGCACGAGGCGTTCGGTCCTCGGAGTGGCCACCATGAAGGACTACAAGGAGTTGGAAGTCTGGCAGAAGGCCGTGAACCTGGCCACCTCTACGTATGAACTGACTAAAGCATTTCCCGACTCCGAGAAATTTGGATTGAGCACGCAGGTTCGTAGAGCGGCAACCTCTGTTCCCGCCAACATTGCCGAGGGCTGGGGGCGCGGGTCGACCAAGGAGTACGTGCAGTTCTTAGTCGTCGCGCGAGGATCGCTGCTCGAACTCGAAACCCACCTGATCATCGCGCAAAGACTGGGCTACCTGAATGCAGATCAATCTGCGACTGCCCATAAGCAACTTGAAAGCATCAGCATGATGCTGAACCGCCTCATCGCAGCGTTGAGGGCACGCAAGCCATAACGGTCCACCGGGTTTTCTTCCGCGGCTCCCGAGTCGCGAGCCCCGAGTCCCGCCTCTTACTCCGGCTCCTCGAACATTCGTTGTTCGGGGACGACCACCACGATGCCGGTGTCGGTGACGTGGTATTTCTTCCGGTCCTCTTCCAGATTGAAGCCGATTTCCGTGCCTTCGGGAACCTGGATCTGGCGGTCGATGATGGCGCGCCGGATGCGCGAGTAGCGGCCGATATTGACGTGGGAAAAAATGATGGAGTCTTCGACTTCGCTGTAGCTGTTGATGCGCACGTCGGGCGAGAGGATGGAATTCGTGACGCGGCCACCCGAAACAATCGAGCCCATGGAGACAATGGAATCGACGGCGATGCCCATGCGCCGCCCTTCCTGGGCGAAGACGAACTTGGCGGGCGGATACTGCCGCTGATAAGTGCGAATGGGCCAGTGACTGTCGTAGAGGTTGAAGACCGGCGCAACCGCCACCAGGTCCATATTGGCTTCGTAATAGGCCTCGATGGTCCCGATGTCGCGCCAGTACTGCGCGTCCTTCTGGTTCTCATCCACAAAGTTGAAGGCGAAGACGCGGTGTTTATCGATCAGCTTGGAAATCACGTCCCGGCCGAAATCGTGGCTGGAGTTCGGGTCTTCGGCGTCGGCGATCAAGGCCTGGATCAGCAGCTCACGGTTGAAGCAGTAGACACCCATCGAGACGTGACACTTGTTGGGGTTCTTCGGCGAGAGTTTGGGATCCGCGGGCTTCTCCTGCCAGCCGATAATGCGGCTATCCGCGTCCAGTTCAACCACGCCGAAGCGCGTCGCTTCCGAACGGTCAAACTCAATGGCGCCGATGGTTACTTCCGCTCCAGCGTCCACGTGCTGCTTGAGCATCAGCCGATAGTCCATCTTGTACACGTGGTCGCCCGCAAGAATCAGGACGTACTTGCAGGCCTCGCTGCCCACTGAATACAGGTTCTGGAAGATGGCGTCTGCCGTCCCCCGGTACCATTCCTCTCCCACGCGCTTCATGGGCGGCAGGATGTGGATGAACTCTCCTAACTCGCTGGAAAGAATGGTCCAGCCTTCGCGGATGTGGCGATTGAGGGACAGGGCTTTGTACTGCGTCAGGACGAAGATGCGTCGCAGGTCTGAATTGATGCAGTTCGATAGCGTCAGATCAATGATGCGGTAGATGCCGCCGAAGGGCACGGCAGGCTTGGCGCGGTCGCGGGTGAGAGGCAAAAGGCGCTCGCCCGCGCCGCCTGCCAGCAGGCAAACCAGCGTGTCGCGGACTTCGGGATGAAGCATCATGGGTCACCCCGGCTGGCCGCCAGCAGGCGTATTACCGCCTCACATTCACCCCTGCCTGCTGCGGAAGTCTGGCCGCCGCAAGTCACATTATAACAGAGCTACAGAATGCGAGCGACACCCTGCGCAAGCGAGTGCGGGAGCTTATGCCCGCCCGCATAGAGCCAACCGGCAGCGACCTTTCCGGTCGCTTGACTACGTCCGATACGAGGCGTTGATGGTGATGTAATCGTGGGTCAAATCACAGGTCCAGAAGCGCGTGGAGGCTTTGCCCTGGTGGAGGTCCAGTCGAATCGTCAATTCCTTCTGGTCGAGTTCGCGCTTGGCGGCGGCCTCGTCGAAGCCCACGTCGAGGCCCCGCCGGCAAAGAACAAAATCGTTAACGCGGATATCGACTTTCGAGGGATCGAATGTTGCGCCGGAATATCCCGCGGCGCAAATGATGCGGCCCCAGTTCGGATCGCTGCCGGCGATGGCGGTCTTGACCAGGGGCGAATTGGCGATGGTCCGCGCAACGCGCTCCGCATCGGCCCGGGTTCGGGCGCCATGGACTTCAATGGTAACCAGCTTTTTCGCGCCCTCGCCGTCTTTCGCAACCATACGCGCCAGGGTCTGACACAGCTCAGTGAGCCCGGCGAGGAACAGGGCACCAATCCTGGTGCCACACCTCACCCGAACTCCCGAAAGCCCGCTTGCTAGGACCAGCACCGTGTCGTTCGTTGACGTGTCACCGTCCACGCTGATGCGGTTGAATGAGCTCTCGACCGCGGCGCGCAGCATCTTTCGCAAATCCCTCGCTCGGACGCCAGCATCGGTGGTGATGAACGAGAGCATGGTGGCCAGGCGCGGGTGGATCATGCCGGCGCCCTTGGCGGTTCCCGCCAGGTGCACGGGCTGGCCGCCGATTGTCGTTCGCAGGACGCAGGATTTAGGAAACGTGTCGGTGGTCATGATGGCGCGCGTAACTGCCGCGGCATTCTCGATGGAGAGGGTTTCCTTGAGCGCCGGAAGCTGACTTAAGATGAGGTCGAACTTCAGCGGGACACCGATGACGCCAGTCGAAGCCACTAGAACCTGGTTTGGAGAAACCCCGAGTAGCTTCCCGGCGGCGCGCGCAGCGGCCCGTGCGGCTTCGAGTCCCGCACGGCCCGTGCAGGCGTTGGCGTTGCCGGCGTTAATGATCACGGCGCGGGCGCGCCCACGGCTCGCTTTCAGATTCCGGCGGGAAAGAACCACGGGCGCCGCCGCTACCCGGTTCGTTGTAAACATGCCGGCGGCCGTGGTCTCTAGGGAGTCGGAGAAAATAAGCGCCAGGTCGAGCCCGCCCCCTGCTTTCCTGATGCCTGCGGCGACGGTCGAGGCGCGAAAGCCCCGCGGCGTCGCCAAATTGCCCTCGACGACTTCCCAGTGGCCCATGGATCGCCCTGAGACGGTCTAATTCCTCACCTACAGCGCCGTGCTGGGAGCGGCGCCGCGGATCAGTGGCGGAAGTGCCGCACCCCGGTGAAGAGCATGGCAAGCCCCAGCCGATTCGCCGCGGCGGTCACCTCGGCATCCCGCACCGAGCCGCCTGGCTGCACGATGGCGGTCGCGCCGGCCTTGGCCGCCTCTTCCACCCCGTCGGGGAAGGGAAAGAAGGCGTCCGAAGCCACCACCGTTCCTTCGAGCGAATGCTTCAGTTCGCGCGCCTTGGTGGCAGCCAGCTTCACTGAATCCACGCGACTCATCTGCCCCGCGCCCACACCCACCACAACGCCGTCGTGGGCGTAAACGATGGCGTTGGATTTGACGTGCTTCACCACGCGCCAGGCGAAGGCGAGCGCCCGTTTCTCGGCCTCCGTGGGCTGCCGCTCCGTCACGCACTTCCATTCCTCGGGATTGGCCCCGAGCGTGTCTGGAGTCTGCACCAGCAGCCCGCCTCCCAGGTTCTTCAACTGCAGCCCATACTCATCGCCGGCGGTAGTGGACATATCCATCAGGCGCAGGTTCCTCCTGGCGACCAACTGTTCCAGTGCCGCGGCTTCATAGCTCGGCGCCACGATGGCCTCGACGAAGAGCTTCGACACCGCCTCTGCTGTCGCCGCGTCCACCGGGCGGTTGAAGGCGATCACCGAACCGTAGGCCGAGACCGGATCAACATCGAGCGCCCGCTGATAGCTTTCCGCAAGCGTGGCACCACTGGCGATGCCGCAAGGGTTGGTGTGCTTGATGATGGCCGTGGTGGGCTCTTCGAACTCCTGCACCAACCGCCACGCGGCCTCCAGATCCACCAAGTTGTTAAAGGAAAGTTCTTTGCCCTGGAGTTGCTTGGCGGCGGCCAGTCCCCGTCCTCCGGCGGTGGGATCCAGGTAGAGCGCGGCCTTTTGGTGCGGATTCTCGCCGTAGCGCAGGCCCATGGTCTTGCGGAAATTCATGTGCAAGTTCTCCGGCAGGGCACCGTCCGCCCATTTCTGGAGCGTGGTGGAAATCGCCCCGTCGTAAGCGGCGGTGGTGGCAAAGGCCTTGCGCGCCAAGCGCGCGCGGGTTTCGCGGGAAATGCAGCCGTTGTTCCTCCCGGCTTCTTCGAGCACTACCGGATAATCGGCCGCGTCCACGATCACGGTGACGTCCTCAGAGTTCTTGGCGGCCGAACGGATCATCGAGGGCCCGCCGATATCGATGTTCTCGATGAGCTCCTCGAATTTGACGCCCGGCTTCGCCGCCGTCTTTTCGAACGGGTAGAGGTTCACGGCGACGAGGTCGATCAACTCGATCCCGTGCTCCTGAACCTGCTTCTGGTGTTCGGGGTTCGAGCGGATGGCAAGAAGGCCGCCGTGGACTTTGGGGTGGAGCGTTTTCACGCGCCCGTCGAGCATTTCCGTAAAGCCGGTTAAGTCCGAAACGTCCCGGACCTTCAGACCCTTCTCGCGGAGTAACTTCGCGGTGCCGCCGGTGGAGACGATTTCGACTCCCAGGGCCGCCAGCCCCGCGGCGAACTCGACGACCCCGGTCTTGTCACTAACGCTGACCAGCGCTCGAGTGATCTTCCGCATGAGTGCTCCTTCAGAGACATGTTGAGGGTTTCGAACCCGATCACGCAACCAAGCCGCAGGGGGCACCTCGGGAAGCACTGCCGCACATCTTCACCCGCTGGCGGCTCGGGACGCGATCCCGGGATCACGGCATTGTAGTTGTTTGGGGGAGAAAGGGGAAGTCTCAGTGTGGGGGATGTTCTACTCCGCTTTCACCGCCTTGAACTTCACTCGCCCACCCTCCACACTGACGGAGAATTGGACCTTCTCGCAGCCCAAGGATTCCTTGAGTTGTCGGGTTTTGTCGCCAACAAATTTGCTGAACTGCAAGGGATCGATGTTATCGACGCGTTCTCCCACCTGCCGTTTGGCTTCGATCATCGCTTTGAGTAGCTCATCAACCTTCTCTTTTTCCTTTTCCGGGTTCGAGCAGACAATACGGAAGGCACCGTCCGGCGCCTTCTCCTCCCCGGGCCGTGGTTGCGCCGCAAAGCGTCCCCGACCCTCTTCTTTCTCCTTCAGCCTTCTCCGCCAGAGGTCGCTATAGACGGCATACTTCTGCATAAGCTGGTTGAACTTGAAGCGCTGGCCGAAGTTTAATCGCGCCGTGTTGTCGCTGAACTTCTTGATGGTTGACTCCACGCGGAAAACCGTATCGTGCGGGGGGCGTGGCTGGCCGCCGCTGAAATAGGTGTCGTACTCAATTTTGAGTCGGCGGATATTATCCTCGAGTTTGGCCAGTTCTTCCTCGGTGGTCACAGCGCGCCCTCACAAATCGGTGGGAACAGTAAAATTATACCCCGGGGCAAGTGCGCCGCGTCAACGGAAAAGTTGACGCTCTCCGGCTTCTATGCTGAAATGAGGCGGCGATTGTTGTCCGCTCTTCGTTTCCGGTGGCCGTGTCCTTCCGGGTGACAGCGAAGGTTGGCGATGAGTTTTCCCGAATCCAGTTCCGAGCGTGCGGAAGCTTCTTTACTGCGGCAGATTCCAGCAGTCGACGAGCTGCTGGGCCGTGCGACGTTGCGCGCGCTCGCAGAGCACGTCGGCCGCCGACTCCTCGTGGACGCCACGCGCCGGGTGCTGCAAAGCCTGCGCGGCAGGATCGCGAGCGGCCAACTGTCGCGCGTCTCGGTCGACCTGCTGGAGCAGGAAATCGTCGCCGCCACCCAGGCCACGGCCGCGCTGTCGCTCCGCCCGGTTATCAATGCCTCCGGCGTCATTCTGCATACCAACCTGGGACGTGCCCCGCTGGCGCGCCAAGCCGTCGAGCACCTGGCGGAAACCGCCGCGCAGTATTCAAACCTGGAATACGACTTGGAGCGGGGAGAGCGGGGAAAGCGCGACACGCACACCGACCGCCTGTTCGCACAGTTGCTGGGCGCCGAGCGGACACTCGTGGTCAACAACAACGCTGCCGCCGTCTTCCTGGCGTTGAACACCTTGGCCGAGGGTGGGGAGGTGATCGTCTCACGCGGCGAACTTATCGAGATCGGCGATTCGTTTCGCATACCTGACATCTGCGTCAAGAGCGGCGCCGCCCTCCGTGAAGTAGGGACGACCAATCGCACGCGTCTGGCTGACTATGAAGCGGCCGTCAACGAGCGCACGCGAGTGGTAATGCGTGTCCATCCGAGCAATTTCCGCATTGTGGGCTTCACCGAGTGTCCGCAGCTCGAGGAACTCGTGGAGCTGGCCCGGAAACACAAGCTGCTGCTACTGGAAGACCTGGGCAGCGGTTGCTTGGTGGATTTCACCCCTCTCGGCATCCGCGGCGAACCGCCGGCGGCGGCAAGCGTAAAGGCGGGAGTGGACGTGATTACTTTCAGCGGCGACAAAATGCTGGGGGGCCCGCAGGCGGGCATCCTGACGGGGAAACGCACGCCGCTCGAGAAGATACGCCAGAATCCCTTGTTTCGCGTCCTGCGGGTTGATAAGCTCACGATTGCGGCACTGGAGGCCACGCTTGCCGCATATTTGCGCGGTGACTTGCAGGCCATCCCGGCCTTACGCCTGATGCATATCACGCGGGAGGAAATTGCTGCGCGGGCGACGCGTTTGGCAGAACGGATCTCCACCCAGGCGGGATTCAGGGTCCAACTCGAGGACGGGGAATCGGTTATCGGTGGCGGCTCGACCCCCGGACAGTCGCTTCCCACCAAGCTTGTGGCAGTGGCGCATGCGCGCCACAGTGCAGAAGAGTTGGGCGCGCTCCTACGGCGAAATTCGCCCCCTATCATCGCGCGCCTCGAGCACGACCGACTGCTCCTCGACCTGCGCACCGTGTTTGAGGAGCAGGAAGACGAGCTCGCCGAGGCTTTTGCGCGCTTGTAGCGCTGCGCTTTAGCCCGGCATTCAGGATCAGCCGCTCCAAGGGCGACTAATCAAAGCGCATTCCGCAAGCCCATGAAGGCCCTCTATTTCGACGGACGACTCGCACTGCGGGAGGTGGAAAAGCCCCGCCCGGGGCCCGGGGAGGCTCTGCTTCAGGTGACGCTGGCGGGCATCTGCGGCACCGACCTCGAAATCCTCAAGGGTTACTCGGGCTTCCGAGGGATTCTTGGCCACGAGTTCGTGGGACATGTGGTGGAATGCGCGGAGAAGAAATGGGTGGGCAAGCGCGTTGTCGGCGAGATCAACATCTCCTGTGGCGAGTGCGATTTGTGCCTGTGGGGGCTCGGGCGGCACTGCTCCCGCCGCACGGTCCTGGGAATCGCGAACCGGGATGGGGCATTTGCCGAGTGTTTGGTTCTGCCGGTCGTGAATCTCCACGAAGTGCCGAAGTCGATCCCGGATGAGGCTGCGGTGTTCGTCGAGCCGCTGGCTGCGGCGGCGGAAATCCTGGAGCAGATGACCGTGCTCCCCGCCACGCAGGTGGCCGTTCTGGGTGATGGCCGGCTGGGGTTGCTGGTGGCTCAGGTGTTGCACCAAGCCAAAGCCAACGTGACTGTGATCGGAAAGCACGGCTGGAAGCTCGACTTGGCCCGCTCCTGGGGTATCAAGGGCACGACTGCCGGCGACGGCCAAGTCCGGGACCGCAGTTTCAGTGTGGTTGTCGAGGCCAGCGGTTCACCCACCGGCCTCCGCGACGCTTTGCGCCTGGTGGCGCCGCGGGGCACCGTGGTGATGAAATCCACCTTTCAGGAGAAGGCGCAGTTCGACACCTCTAAGCTGGTGGTGGATGAGATCACCCTGCTTGGATCGCGCTGCGGGAATTTCTCTATCGCCCTCGACTTGTTGGCGCGCGGGCAGGTCAAAGTGGGCCATCTGCTTTCCAAGACCTTTCCGCTCGAAGCCGGCCTCGAAGCGTTTGCCTACGTGAAAGAAACCCCCTGCCTGAAGGTCCTGCTGGCCACCGCTGCCAGCGGTACCTAGCTAGGCTAAATCTGCGACGCCTGCGAATTTACCGATTGACAAAACCCTAGCTCGGCTTTACTGTAACGGCAATGACGCTTGCGTCTCCGACCACTCTCGGGACTCGAGCTGTCGGCGCTGTGGTTCTTGCTCTCCTGGCTGCTGTGCCCCTCAGCGCCCAGCGAGGGGCCTTGACTCAGCCGCGGAACCTGGGCCGGTTGGTCGCGCAAGCAGCCGTGATCTTCCGCGGCAACGTCATCAGCACTCGCGTTGAACCTCACCCTGAGCTGACACATCTCACCACCGTCGTCGTCACCCTTCGGGTGCGCGAGACTCTGAAGGGGGAAGCCGGCCCAACCTTCACTTTCCGCCAGTACATCTGGGACATCCGCGACCATTACGACGCCGCGGGCTACCGAAAGGGTCAGGAACTGCTCCTCCTCATGAATCCCCCGACGCGCTACGGTCTGTCGAGCCCGACCGGGCTCGAGCAAGGGCGGTTCCGCATCCTGCGCGACGCGGCAGGCAGAGAAATGGCGGTGAACGGCCACGGCAACGCCGGGCTGTTCCACGATCTTGAACCGCAGTTGAAGCGCCAGCGCATCGCTTTGCCGGCGCAATTGGCGACCATCGTTTCCCAGGAACGCGCGGGCCCGGTTCCGTCGGGTGAGCTCAAAGACCTCATCCGGCAACTGGCCGCCGTCAGCCTGAGGTAGCTTATGCGCGGGCCCACTCGCAACACGAACTGGATGCTTTCGATGGCGGCCCCGCTGGTCTTCTCGGGATTGCTGTTCGTCCCGTGGGCGGCCCGCGCCGGTGGACCCCTGCTGGTCGGCGGTCCGGGCTTCGGCGTGGAAGGGCAGCCATTCATCTGGGACCCGGCCGCCATGCCCGTGCAGTACCGCACTGATGCCGGCCCCTTGAGCCGGAAACCTGATGGAACAGTGGTCATCGACAACCCGACCGGCATCGTGCGCGCGCAGGCGATGTTTCAGGTCTGGCAGGATGTCCCGACTGCTTTCATCTCCTTCAACAACGCCGGCCCAATTCTGAGTGCGGGCGCCTTCACCGACGGCGACGTGAGTACGGTCGAGGAATTCGATGCCGTGGAAGGCTCCTGCGCGGACGGCACGCAGAGCCCCATCATCTTCGACGCCGACGGCACTCTCTTCGACCAGTTGACGGGCGACCCGGGGGTCATCGGCTTTGCGGGCGCCTGCAATCTTAACCTCAGCACTGGACACATCGTTGCCGCGCTAGCAGCCCTAAACGGACGCTTCCAGGACGGCATTGATACACCGTCCTCTTACCCGCCCAACCTGGAGATGACTGCCGCCGAGTTCGACGAGAGCTTCGCCCACGAGTTCGGCCACCTGGCAGGGCTGGATCATTCGCAGATCAATGTGGAAGTCCTCCAGCGGCCCATGGGCCAGTGCTCCACAAACGACCTTGCCGGCCTGCCGTTGATGTTCCCCTTCGCGCACTGCCAGGCGCGCAGCACTGCGAGTCTGCCGATGCTGGCCCCGGATGACATCGCGTGGATTTCGCGCCTCTATCCCGAAACTGTGAACGCGCCTCCAGCCCAGGTGCCGTTCACCACGAGGTACGGGACGATCAGTGGCACGATCCTGTTCTCCGACGGCGTGACTCACGCGCAGGGCGTCAACGTCATCGCCCGGGACGCCGCCAATCCCAGGAGAGTGGCCGTCTCGGTAGTGTCGGGCTACCTCTTCACCGGAAATCCCGGACAAAGCCTCACCGGTACCAACGACGGCGGCAGCCCGTTTGGCTCTCGCAACCCGCTGCTGGTGGGCACGTATGACATCCCTGTTCCGCCGGGCACTTACAGCGTGGAGGTCGAGTCGATCAGCCAATATTTCGAGGGAGGCTCCAGCGCCGGGCCACTCAGTCCACCTATCCCCAGCCCCGGCCCGAAAGAGTTCTGGAACGTGAACGAATCGGCGACTGATTCTACCAGCGACAAGAACACGGTGACCGTCACGGCGGCGGGTGTGCAAAGCGAAATCAACATCATCTTGAACGGGACCCCGGCACGCTTCGACTCGTTTGAGAGCGCGCGCCTGTGGCTGCGCGAGCCACTGCCCACGTGGCTTCGCGAGGAAGATTGGCTGCCCT